>LXOW01147445.1_pt1 | contig 32667 bp, 26 predicted proteins | sample 1368591 | NCBI WGS metagenome assembly LXOW01 (sample SAMN04884650, study PRJNA319009) | bovine gut metagenome | isolation source: Cow rumen | host: Bos taurus | place: Italy: Legnaro (PD) | collected 2014-07-09
TTGATTACAAAACAAACGAAAACGGAATCCCTTGTTGTCCTAACGATCCAAGTCTTCCGATGAAACGGGAGGGAAGTAAATCACACCTTCGTTGCGGCGTACCTACAATGAAATTTGTCTGCCCGAAAATGAAATGGGTATGGGACAAAGAACGTAAGTGCTTACTTTTTGATTTTTATTTTCTTTACATTCGAGAATTTTCCGTAAACTATTTTTCCATCAAGGGTGATGCAGTAGGCTCTCGCTCTTACGTAGTAAGTTTTACCTTTTTTCAGTCCTTTTAATGTCGTTTTTGTGTTTGCAAACAAAGTTTTACTCTTAGTTTGTTTTTTTGTGAATTTTTTATTTAATGAATATTGAATTTGGTAATAATCTGCATCCATTACCATTTTGCATTTCACNNGTTCTGTATCATCCTCAACAAATGGTTCACTGACAGGTTTTGTCATTGTCTGCTCTGTTAAAACATTTCCAGCTGTATCTTCAATAGTTACTATGTCGTTTTTGACTTTAATTTGGGTTCCGTCAGGTTTAAAATCTACATTTTCTATACTTGCAGATTTTGTATCTTCAGCATTATCAATCGAAATGCTTCCAGATACATCATGATCTGGTTTTACTTCAAGAATGCCAGTATTTTTTGATGTTGAAACACCTGTGTCGGTTAATTCGATTTGTGCAAAACTCCATTCTTTGCCATTATCATCTACGACAATATTGAATGTAGCTTTGCTATTATCAATGGTTTTTACACTAACTTCCCCTTTAGAACTTATAGTAATGGAAGTTGCTTTATCTGATGTAACTGATGAATAGAATCCATTGTTGCTGTCTGTCATTACTCTGAATGTGTGTTGCGATACAGAATCTGCATCATTGTCAATGATTTCGTATGTTTCGTTCTCTTTTAAATTTGGAATAGTCAAGCTATATACAATTGGATCAGTAAATGCATCTGCAATTGAAAATTCAGAAGTTTCTAATTCGCCGCTTACTTTTTTGCCATTTTCAAAAGTTGCAGTTTTACCATTAGAATGTTTTATGGTAAATGACATAGAGGTAGTACGTATTTCTGTATCTTCAATAGAAGAATCTTCGTCATCTAAAGATTTGCCGTTTATGCTTGATCTGTTTGAACCATTTTCAATCACGAAACCATTTTCGTCTGCTACAGGTGTTTGTTGTTCTTGTGCCGCATAACACTTTGGCTGTGAAAATTGAATGCCGCTTAAACTGTTAACGGCAAGGATTGCAGCTAAGAAGGCTGCGTAAATAGAGTTTCTTTTTTTCATTTTTTCCTCTCCTTAAAATAATGTTATAAAATATACATGAAAGTCAGATGTTAGTACCGCAAGCCATCTATCAAACAAGACTCTTTGGCATAAAAATGACATCATGCAACCATAATTTTACCCTAAAATCTGGTGGAAAACAATAAAAAGAATTTTAGACAGAACTGCCTTTAACTGTTCAGCCAAAAGCTGAATTTGATAAAGTCAGTTCTGTCTGAGTTTTAGGTTAAAAATATTTGAGTTATATAGTCTTTAGATCCCCGGAGTTCTTATTTTTTGATTTTAATATTCTTCACTTTCGAGAATTTTCTGTAAACTTTTTGCCGTTGATTGTATCGCAATACCCACGAACTCTTACATAATAGGTTTTTCATTTTTTTCCACTTTCTGCTTAATGTTCTCTTGGAGTCTTTTTATACAAGATCCTGACAGAGATAGTTAAAAAAATAAATTTGTAGTTATTATGGATAAATAATTTTTGTTGACATATTATATGAGATATAATATTATAAATATATATTATATGACATATAGTATTATATGTGATTAAATTAGAATACATTCTAATGTTCTCTCGGAGTCTTTTTATACAAGAATTTCGAGAGAACATTCTAGTCCAAAGGAGGTTGAAATTATGACGTATCAGCTTACTGCACCGTTGTTGGATGCGTGTGTGTTAGGTATTGTGAATCAGGAAGATGCATATGGATATACGTTGACTCAAAGCGTGAGACAGATAGTGGATATTTCAGAGTCTACGTTATATCCGGTGCTTCGTCGTTTGCAGAAAGAACAATTGCTGGAAACATATGATTCTCCGTTTCAGGGTAGGAATCGGAGGTATTATCGGATTACGGAAGTTGGAAAGGAAAGACTTTCTTTTTACCGGAAGGAATGGGAAATATATAAAGAAAATGTGGACCGACTGATTAATGTATCCAATATTCAGGTAGATGTAAATTTAGAAAATGGAGGAATGAAAGATGAATAAACAGACATTTTTGCGAAGTTTATCCTCGAAACTAAGGAGGATACCAAAAGAAGATTACGAAGATGCCATGCAGTATTATGATAGCTTTATTGATGATGCAGGACTAGGACCGGAAGATGATGTAATTCCGGTGGTGGGAACTCCTGAGGAAGTTGCCAGAAGAATCATAGAAAACAGTTTGGATAAACAGGCACAAAAGATTACGTCAGAAGGTGGCGTGAAAAACATGACAAAGGGATTGTGGCTTGTAGTGGCAGGAATTGTTTCGGCGCCTATTACTTTACCTATTGTATTTTTATGTTTGGGATTGTTCATTGCAGTAATTGCTGTTGTGTTTTCCTTGGCAATCGCTGTATTTGCTACTATTTTTAGTGTAATTATCATGGGAATTGCAATTATTCCGGCGATTTTTTGGACTTCCGGTGCCCAGATATTTGTTATGCTTGGATATTCCATGCTTGGAATTGGATTAGGCACTCTTATCTGTATGGGATTTTATGATGTATGTAAATGTTTTGTTATGTTTATTATTCGCGTAATTCGAACGAAAGTAATAAGGAGGAGATAGAATGAAAATATCAAAGAAGATAGCAATCATTATTTCATGTGTTTTCGTATTTATGGGAATTGTGTGTATTATGGTTGGAAAGGTAAATGGTGGAAGTCTTTTGTTTCATGTAGATTATCAGAAACATGAAGTAAGTTCAGGGAAAGACAAACAGAAAATGGTAGTAAAAAATTATTCATTGGAAGATACGGCTTCCATTGAACTTAATCTTGACTGTAGTGATCTTAAATTGGAGGAAGGTGATGAATTTAAGATTACCTATACTTGTCTGGATGATGATGTATTAACCGTTTCTAATGAAGATAAGGTTACGATTATAAAAGAAGAAACTTGTGAAAAAAATAGTGGCATTGGTATTCACATTGAATGGTTTGGTATGGGGAGTGGCTTGTCGGATGATCGTGAGGTTTTGTTGACAATACCAAAAGGGAAAAAATTTGAGCAATTTACGGTGACATCAAGCTGTGGAGATGTGTCTTTTAAAGAATTGGAGACAGATTGTGCAGATATTACTTTGGATTGTGGAGAATTGAATGGAACATTTGCTAAAGATGTGGAAAAATCAAAGATTCATGTGGAATATGGTGATTGTAAGGTATCTTTTGGAGGCAATTGTGGCGAAACTGATATGTTGTCAAATAGTGGTGATATACATGTTACGTATACAGGTGAAGCCGGTATATCAAAAATTGCATCAAATTACGGAGATATGAATGTTACATTTAATGGAAATGCAAAAGAAACTTCTATTGAGTCTGACTGTGGTGACGTGAATATGACGGTATATGGTAAAAAAGAAGACTATCAATTGGATGTTCGGTCGGAATGTGAGTTTTCAATAGATGGTGATGAGTTTGAGTCTGAGCATTATACAAGTGGTGGAGCTGGTGCCAATAAAATGTCGGTGAAAATGGAATATGGAGAGTTAGATTTGAATTTTAAATCATGAGTTATACAAACATTTCGCTGTTAGGGTGGAATTATCATGCTAAATTCTGATATAATCATAATAACATTCGGGTTTACATGAGGAGGAAGTATATGAAAATTAAAAAAAGTTATGTAAAAAACAACCCTTGTTACAAAGAGGGAAAAAAAATACAAGTGAAAGGTTTGATGTTACATTCTGTTGGAATGGCACAGCCAAATGCAGGAAATTTTATTGAGACTTTTAATGATTCGAGTTACAATCGCGCCTGTGTCCATGCGTTTATTGATGCAAATGATGGCGTGGTATATCAGACATTGCCTTGGAATTATCGTGGATGGCACAGTGGCGGTTCGGCAAACAATACCCATATTGGAGTGGAAATGTGTGAGCCCGCAACTATAAAATATACCAGTGGAACTACAATAAAATGCACAGATAAGGAAGATGCACAAAAAGCGGTAAAACGCACATATAAATCGGCAGTGAGTCTCTTTGCAAAGTTGTGTCTTGATTATTCATTAAATCCTTTAGGAAAGGGTGTTATTGTAAGTCATCATGAGGGATATTCCAAAGGAATAGCCACAAATCACGCAGATCCGGAGCATTTGTGGAGCGGAGTTGGTGTTGATTATTCTATGAGCAAATTTCGAAAAGCCGTGAAAAAGAAATTGGATGCATTAAAAGAGGAAAAGACAAAGAATGCGCCAAAATCTATGACAAATAAAGATTGTCCATTCGTTGTAACTGTCACAAATCCGGAGCTTAAAATTCGAACCGGTGCGGGAACAAATTATGAGTATACCGGGGAAAATACTGGAGATGGAAAGTTTACCATTGTTGAGGTTAAGAGTGGACAAGGTTCAGAAGCTGGCTGGGGCAAGTTAAAAAGCGGTGCAGGTTGGATTGGACTTTGCTATTGTGTAAGAGTGGAATAAATAAAAGGGTTGCAGGGAGTTCTTTGGTGGAGGCCTCCCTGCAAATGGTTAATTGTTTGAGTCATTCTTTTTGGTTTTCAAAAGATTTTTCTTATTTTGAAGCTTTTCGGCTGCTTCTTTGGAAATGATTTTAATTGTTTTTACCGCAAAAAACTTTTGGTCATCCGTCTTTTTTACACGAAGTTTTCCTTTTAGATATCCGTGTTCCTTACAGTAAAACACGCCGTAATAATTGGTCTTTGTGCTGTTGGGAAACCAATCAATCTTTTTGGTGGCGGCTTCCTGACAAATACAGCAGTTTGTGGCTTTTACGTGCTTTGCATGAAGAAGCTGTTCTTTGGATTTGAATTCCATAGAGATGTATTTTGCGTAAGTTTTGAAAGAAACATACATTTCGTCTTCTAAGCATTTTGGTGGACTAAAGTAGTTTAGTTCCATAAACTTTTTCGTCTTTTTTAGATCAAATTTTTGAAAGATTTTCGCGGTATATCGGGCATCAGAAATGGCAGAATGAAATTCACCCTGTTTCGTAATGTGAAAGAAATCAGCCGCAAAACATAGAGTTCTTGGGTTTTGATTTTCTTCAAAAAAGATGGCAAATAATTTTTGTACATCATAAAAGAAAAATGGTTTATTTTCAAAAGGTGGGAAGTTGTAGAAACGCATGTTTCGTTGGAATTCTACTAAATCCATGGAACCCCAGGTGCAAAAAATCATTTCTTCATCACCAAGCCATGCTTGAAAATCTTTGAATGCCTCAGGAAATGTTTTTCCACATTGCAAATCTTCCATGTTGATGTGAGTGACTGCGTGTACGTTTACGTCCATTTCAAGATAAACCTGTGGACGAATGTATTGGTGAAATTCCCCTAATATTTCTTTGTCTTTATTGAGCTTTACAGCTCCGATTTCAATGATTTCAAAGGGAATGTCCTTGTTCTCGTTGATTTTACCGGTCGGAGACTGGTTCCATTCCAAATCTAATATTATATAATTCAAATGGCAATCGCCCTTTCTGCAAAAAATAAGAATTGTCAGAGGTTACAAAAAAAGGTATGTACTCTAACAATTCTTATTTTATCATATATTTCTAATTTGTACTAGCAATTAAAGCGGCAATTTCCTCAGGAGTCATGACGTGGTTAGGATCGTCATTGACTGGAGGAGCCGGAGCAGGTTCAGGAGCAGGTTCCGGAGTAGAACCGGCAACTAAAGCAGCAATTTCCTCAGGAGTCATAACGTGGTTAGGATCGTCATTAACCGGAGGAGCCGGAGCAGGCTCAGGTTCAGGAGCAGGTTCCGGAGTAGAACCGGCAATTAAAGCGGCAATTTCCTCAGGAGTCATAACGTGGTTTGGATCGTCATTAACCGGAGGAGCCGGAGCAGGCTCAGGTTCAGGAGCAGGTTCCGGAGTAGAACCAGCAACTAAAGCGGCAATTTCCTCAGGAGTCATAACGTGGTTAGGATCGTCATTGACCGGAGGAGCCGGAGCAGGCTCAGGTTCAGGAGCAGGTTCCGGAGTAGAACCGGCAACTAAAGCAGCAATTTCCTCAGGAGTCATGACATGGTTAGGATCGTCATTAACCGGAGGAGCCGGAGCAGGCTCAGGTTCAGGAGCAGGTTCCGGAGTAGAACCAGCAACTAAAGCGGCAATTTCCTCAGGAGTCATGACATGGTTAGGATCGTCATTAACCGGAGGAGCCGGAGCAGGCTCAGGTTCTGGTTCAGGAATAGGCTCTGGTTCTGCCTCAACAGGAATATCCACATCCATAGGGATATCCGGTTCGATATCGGCAGGAATGTCCGCCTCAACAGGAATATCCATATCCATAGGGATATCTGACGCAATTTCTTCAGAAACCGTTGGTTCTGGTTGAATTTCGGTTTCAACTGTAGCTTCAGCTTCAACTACAGCTTCAGGTTCTGTAAATACTTCTGTCTGAACTTCTGGTTCCGGTTGTGGGGTTGGTTCTGCTGCAACAACTGGTTCTTCAGGCATTGAAGGCTGAGTCTGCATCATTGGCTCAGATGGAGTCATAGGTGGTACCTGAGCCATAGGCTGTGGTTGTGCCATAGGCTGAGGAGCCATCATTTGAGGCATCATCTGTGGCATTACCACAGGAGCCGGAATTTCAATATGCTCAATAGCAGTGTCCATTCGTTCTACAGAAAGCCGGATTTCATCCAATTTGGTATGAGATTTTTCTGTAGCTGAAGTCAATTCTTTTACCATTTCCTCCATACCGTTTACGATACTTTCAAGTCCTTTACGCTGGAAAACCATAAGACTTTTTGTATTTTCGCGTCCGTATTTTACTTCTATCTTAGCGTTGCGGTCACCGATTTCACTAATCTTGTTCTGAATATTTTCAATGTTTTCAGTCACACCCTGATCCAGACTACAGATGGCATCCGTCACATCGGTAAGGCTTTTTGAAATAATGTTCAAGTCGGTATCAATTTGTTCGTTCATGGAACAAACAGCCTTTTGAATGGCATCTTCCTGTTCAGATAGTTTGGAAGTGTTTGCTTCTATTTTTGCAAACATTTCTTCCATCAACTGTTTTTGCTGATTTTTTCGCTCCTCCGCCAGAAATTGACGGTAAGAAACAATGTTATCAAATAAAAAATAGGAAACTGCAAGTGTGGCAATCAAACAGCAGACAATCCAAGGAATCTCATTTGGATAATTACCAATGAGATACGAATCTGCAAATAGAACGCCCAATAAACAGCTTCCAAGTAAAATGCAATTTTGTTCTTTTTTCATAGAAAACCCCCCAGTCATTATCGGTAATGTACAACCCCCAATTGTACATTACTCCACGTATATAAAATATTCTATCATAAAACGAGATAAAAGACTAGAGAAAATGGAAAAAAAAGGAAATGCAAAGACTGGCGAGCTTATCTAATGTTTTCTTTTTTCACTGGTAGGAAGGCTTACTCGAAAAATAGTTCGTAGCAGTGCATTTTTGTGAAGAGGAATCAGAGGATATACGAAACTGTCCTCGCTTATGGTATGGTTTGTTAAAATAAGCATGAAAACAAAGATAACTCCAAGTACAAAACCGATAATTCCAAATAACTGGGTGACAATTAGGAGAAGAATTCTCATAAATTTCAAAGCGTATCCAAGTTCAAAACTTGCCTGAGAATAGGTGGCAATGGAAACAAATGCCATGTAAAGCATACATTCGGAGTTAAACCAACCGGAAGTAACGGTAAAATCCCCGAGAACAATACCTGCCACAATACTTAGAGGGGTGCTAAGCATACTTGGTGTGTTTAAGGCGGCTAAACGAAGTCCGTCAATGCAAAATTCCAAAATCAAAAACTGTATAATGGGCAGTACATTGATATCATCCGTTATGGTGATGAAATAAAGGGGAGCAGGAATCCATTGAGGATGATTAAGCAGTAGCAGAAAAGTGGGGGTAAGAAGCAGCGCTACAATATTTGTGATAAATCTTGAAAATCGCAAATAGGTGCCTGTAACCGGTGGAAAATAGTAGTCGTCAGCCTCTTCGATTATGTCAAAAATGGATGTGGGAAGAATGATGGCGGAAGGGGAATTGTCTACCAGAATAATAATATTTCCTTCTAACAAAGAGGCGCACACGGTATCCGGCCGTTCAGTAAACTTATATTTTGGAAATGGATTAATCCAAGTGCGACGATAGAGACATTCCACCAAACTTTCCTGATTCATGGAGAGGGCTTCGATTTTGATATTTTGGATGCGGGTACGAATATCATTCAGTAGCTTTTTATCTACCCGGTCATCTAAATAGCTTATAACAACATCTGTTTTGGTAACGTCTCCCACAGCAAATATTTCCATGCGAAGTTTGGGGCTTCGAATTCTTCTTCGGATAAGTGCAGTGTTGCAGGTGAGAGTTTCCACAAAACCGTCTTTAGAACCGCGCATTACCTTGTCTTTTTCCGGCTCTTGGACACCTCTTGCAGGATAGGAGCGACAGTCAATGGAAAATGCTACATCAAAGCCATCCACCAGCAAAATAGATAGTCCGGACAGGAGATTTTTAGAGATAGTTTCCATATTTGTAAGGATTGCTACCGAGCCGTATGGTAGAAGTCTGTTTGATAATTCTTGTGGTGAGTTTGCCATTTCTTTCGGGGATACATAAACGAAATATTCCATTAAACGTTGTATAATATCGTCTTTTACAAGACCATCAATAAAGTATAAATTTGCCTGGGTACCGGCAATGATAAGTGGTCTTGAAATAAGGTCGAAAGCCATATCGATCTGAAAATAAGATTGAAAAAAATCCATGTTTTCCCGTAAGTTGGTAGATAATGTTTGCAAATGATTACCTCCTTTTCTTTGTATCAAAGATAGTATTTACCGCGATAATAATAATATTCATGACAAAATAAAAAGGACCGTTTTTTGAACGATCCTTTTGAGAATATATGTATCTATCTTCAATAGATGAAAGAAAGATAAATACAATAGAACCGTAACTAGAGTTCATTAGAGTAACAATAATACTTACAGCTAATAATACAGATACGCTTGTTGCTCTTACACCGCAAATACATAGGCATTTCTTCCAATCAGCATTTCCTTTTAAAATCGATGTTCCTATAGTAAGTGCACCGGTTCTGGCAGCAGTCATAATTAAAGAACCAAGTAGAGTTAATGTAAATGCTGATACATAATTAATGGAAGTATCAGCCTTATAAAGAAATGAACTAATGCTTAAAAGTTTATTTGCAGATGAACATAAAATGCAAGCGTAAATAGCTACTAGAATTGCTTGCAATACAACAAAACCAATACTAGTGACATGGTTGCTTTCGTTTATGAAAGTAGTTCCAGCGGTAAATGGTGCTTTTAAAATATCAAAAAATGTTTTAGATTTTTGTTTCATTTGTTCAAATTGCATATTGTTTTGACCATACATTTGGTTCATCATAGGCTGACCCTGGTTCATCATAGGCTGACCCTGGTTCATCATAGGCTGACCCTGGTTCATCATAGGCTGACTCTGGTTCATCATAGGCTGACCCTGGTTCATCATAGGCTGACCTTGATTCATCATAGGCTGACCCTGGTTCATCATAGGCTGACCTTGGTCCATCATAGGCTGAACTTGGTCCATCATAGGTTGAGCCTGATTCATCATAGGTTGAGCCTGATTCATCATAGGTTGAGCCTGATCCATCATAGGCTGAGCCTGATCCATCATAGGCTGTCCAAAATTTATCATAGATTGTCCCTGATTTGCTTCAGGTTGTGCGTTAAATGCATTATTTCCTGCAGCTTCTGCAAGTGCACCAGGGCAATTACACTGTTCTCCTTCTCCTAATTGTTTTCCACAATACATACAAAATGCCATTGTTTTTTCCTCCTTATAAATAATCATATATGTTTGAGCGATATAGTTTCCATTTTCCATCTTCATAAATGTAAGTTAATTCTGCCTCATAGTCTGAAGATTTTTTTTCTTTGGTTCGTTCACCGCTAAACCATCCGGTAGTGATTTCTGTATAGTTTAATGTAGTTGTAAACTTTACTTCAATAGTATTTCCAGCTCCTGCTGTTGTACTAACATTTACACTGTCCATGGAAATCTTAGTGATTCCGTCAGAGTCATCCGTTGCGATTTTATTTAACATGTAGCCGTAATCGTAATCTACTTCTGCTTCGGAATGTTGTTCACTTGAAAGTGTAAGTTCGCTTAATTCCTTATGTGAACTGAGACCATTCCAAAGTGTTGTAAAATCTTTTGTTGCCGTATTCATTACGTTTTCACATACTTCTTTTTTATATGGTGTTGATCTATTATAGTAGGTATTATCATCATTAGCTTCGGCATCAATTGTAAAAGAATAATCTTCGTAAATGTCGTTTGAAACTGTGACGCTGTAGGTACCTTCTAACATATGAGGAATCGTGTATTCTTTTTCGTCCCAATCCTCATCATTTTTTGTAATATATTTGTCAGATAGCTCTTTTCCGTCAATAGTGACTTTTGAATTACAGCGTGTTTCGATAGTTATTTCGTCAGAAACGAAAGTATTCATATCAATTTTCCAATTGTCCCAAAACAGATATTTTTTCCCAGTTTTGACAAGTGTTACATTCATAGAATTGAAGTCATCAATATCGCCATCCTCATCTCTTAAGGAATATGAGATTTCGTATGTTATTTTGCCTGATTTTTTATCTTCATTTGATTTTTTTAATGCTCGTTTTACAACTTTTGAATCCTTTTTGTAGTATTTTTTTACAATCGTTTCAAAATTACTTTTTTGAACAAATTCACTTTCAGATAGTTCAACAAGATTTGCTGCTGATTTTGCATCGCCCGCCATAAAAGCATCAAAGTATTGTTGAGCTGCAAATTCTGGAGAAGTGTATTTGTTTATGTTATTGTTAAGAAAAATGCCAAGTGCAATTACTAAAATAGCTTCAATTAAAATCAATTTTGCCAATTTAGACCATGGTTTTTTAGGTGTTGATGGCATTGTTTGATTTGTCTGATAAGCATAGTTTTGATTTGGTTGCATCTGAGTGATTGGGATTTGCTGTTGCTGTGGCATTTTGATTTCAACTGCAGCACCACATTTTACACAGAATTTGGCATTGTCATTTAATTGTTCTCCACATTTTGTACAAAACATAATAATCCCCTTTGTCTAAAATTTTTTTCATTATTTCTTTTTTGCAGTTTTTTTCTTAGAAGACTTCTTTGATGATTTCTTTTTAGAAGATTTTTTATTTGATTTCTTCTTAGAAGATTTTTCTTTAGAAGATTTATCTTCTGTTTTTTTATCTTCATTGGAAGTATCTGCATCTGCTGACTCGTCTTTAGATGAGTCTGTGTCAGTATTTGTATCTTCTTCACTTGAAGCCGCTGTGTCATCTGCTGTAGCCTCAGTAGCGTTCGTTTCAGTTGTATTTTCATCTTCTGTGGTGTCTTCTGTAGTAGCGCTGCCTTCTATAACATTGGTAAGTTGAGTGGAACATAATTCTTCATCGTAATCTATAGTGTATTCATCCCAACTATACAAATCATTATCCGAATCATCCGATGTATTTTCAGCTTTAATCGTGGTATGAAAATTACTTGAGTTAGTGAGTAATAGAAAACCATTGAATGCAATTAGTGCTACACCAAATACGCTAAGAATTGCAACAAGCAGAATTTGTAAACCATTCTTTTTCATATTGTTCCTCCTTTCTTTGTTCATGTTCTCTCGGAATCTCCTTTATACCATAATTTCAGCTATATTTTCCTTGGATTTTCTCCATTTCCTCGTCGTACACACCGTGTACGCACTGCGGGAATGTCGTTATCCAAGAAAAATCTATCTCGAAATTCTTGTATAAAAAGACTCCGAGAGAACATTTCCTCTAAACCCACAGGTTATTTTTATGTCATCTTTTAAAGTTTTATACACAGAAATGTAAAACAATTACAATATAACACATATTGCGTTGACAAACAATTAAAAAATGAAAAAAATAGAATGTATTTTGAAATTGTGATATGTAGATTTGTGTGATGAAAAATAGAATTAGATTTACAAATTTACTGAGATGTGCTTGTAAAAAATAAAAAAGATTGTAAAAAAATAGCAAAATATGGTAGAATAAGTATGGAGGTGTTTGTTTTTAGAAAAACAAAAAAATAGGGGGGGTAATGTTTTATGAACAATAAGACGAAAGATGAAATTTCCTTTTGGAAAAGCGTTAAAACAAAGTTGATTACAACATTTTTGGTGGTTGCTATAGTTCCGCTCGTAATTGTTTCAACGGTGAATTATGTAACTTCTAGAAATCGTATCATGGATGAAACGGATGATAGTCTGAAAGCTCAAGCAAATTACGCAGTTACACAATTGGAAAAGATTTTGCAGACAAATTTTGCATCGCTTGACACATTGGCAAATGCTCCATCTACCATTATGTATTTGGAACAGGGTGGAGATGGACATTTGGAAGAAGATGTGAAAGCACATTTGGAAAAAGTGGATGCATTTCTTGATGATGGCAATGGTACGGCTGTTGCGGATAAAACCGGACAGCAGTTATTGCGTACCGTAGGTGAGCCTCAGAAAGTAACAGAAAAAGAGTACTTTAAACATGCCATGAATGGTGAAAAATACGTTTCAGATGTATTTGTAAGTTCTGCAACAAACACCCGTATTGTAACAATAATTGTGCCTGTTTATAATGCAAAGAAAGAAATTATTGGTTCTGTACAGCGTAATTATGAAATGAATCGTTTACATGAATTTTTGGCATCAGAATTTGAAGATTTATTTTTTGTAGATACAACCGGTATGGTAGCTGCACATTCCATGAATGCGATTGAACCTGGTCAGGAAGAAGACCGAAGTAAAGCAGGATTTATGACTAGTGGAAAAGAGAGTGGTTATTATTCTGCAGACACAGGAAAAGGTTACCGTTCAAAGATGTATTATGCAACCAGTAAAACGTGCGGTTGGAAAGTTGTAGCTTCTAAAAATGAAAGCGATACAACAGCATCTATTCGAAATGTGTTATATTTATCTATAATCATCGGTGTGGTATTGATCCTTGTTGTGGTTGGAGTTTCTTTATACATGAGTAACGGATTTATCCGTCCAATTCGACTAATTAAGAATGCATTGACGGATTTGTCAGATGGTCGTTTTACTGTAATTACAAAAGAAACGAACCGTCAGGATGAATTTGGTCTTATCGTAAGACATACCAATGAAGTAATCGAACGAATTCAGGCGATTGTAAAACAGATTAAAATACAGTCAAGCAGTGTAAGTGACTCATCAGAAAAAATGGCAAACATGACTGCGGATATTTCACAGACAGCAAATGATGTTACAAATGCTGTACAGGAAATTGCCATTGGTGCAACACAACAGGCAGATGACGTATTGAGTGCAACTACTCATACAAGCACCATTAGTACAAACATTGAAAATGTTACGGAAAATGCAAAGAATGTTCATAGTACTGCAGGACAGATGAGTAACAACAGTAAAGAAACAGTAAAACAGTTGGAATTGCTTCAAAATTCATCTCAGGAAATGGGAAATGTACTTGGAAACATTACGGAGAAAATCGATGCAACCGGTACATCTGTAGAACATATCAGTGTTAAGGTTGAGGCTATTAACTCAATTGCTGCCCAGACAAATCTCTTGGCTCTTAATGCTTCTATTGAGGCTGCCAGAGCAGGAGAGGCAGGTAAAGGTTTTGCGGTAGTTGCAGAGGAGATTGCAAATCTTGCAGACGAGTCAGCCGGTGCAGCCAGTGAAATCCGTAAGGAAATGGAGATATTGTTAAAGGCATCGCAAAGTGCTGTTTCTATGGCAAAGGATGTAAATGCTGCTACAGATGACCAGAATAGAATATTAAATGAAACGGTAGAGAGTATTCAGCGTTTGATTGAGGATATTGAACAATCTGTAAATGGTATTCAGATGATTAACGAAAGTTCAAAGGCTTGTGAAGAGTCGAAAAATGTTATTGTGGATGTTATGGAGAGTTTGTCTGCAATTTCAGAAGAGAATGCTGCATGTTCACAGGAAACATCTGCATCTATGGAAGAACTGGCAAGTACAGTTACCAGACTTGCAGAAAGCGCAAAAGATTTGCAGAATATTGCAGATAAGTTAAATAATGAAGTGCAATTCTTTAAAGAGGATTGATTTTAAGTCAGGATGCAATAAAGCCCCTGTCTTAACAGTATATGCTGTTAAGATGGGGGCTTTCGTTATGATACAGCTTTTCAAGGACGTGAAGTATGAGTCGACTTCGGTCCGGAGTCGGCTGAAATAATCTTATTATCTATTATCGGTTTCGTCTGGAGCTTTTACGTCTGGATGCTAGTTTTCTACGTTTATGCACAACCTGAACATAGAATATAATAAATCCAACGACTAAAACACCGGATATTACAAAGAAAATTCTTTGTAGAAGTAATGTCATGGCACGGCTTCGTCCGGCGATATATCGGCTCTTTGTAAAATCGATATCATCTGAGGATAGCAAAGCATCCTGAAGAGAGTTTGTATTAAAGTAGATTTTATTTTTACCAACGGTTTTGTTGCCGTATGTATAGGTAACAGAACCGATTTCATTCCCTGCTTTGGATGTTATGTTATCATAAAACTGAACGGTTTGTTTTGCTTTTGAAAGCTTCACTCCGGAAGGTAAAAGCACTTTTCCGCTACTGCTTGTCTGAAGTGGTGAAGTATCTGTATCCAGTATGGAACCGTAAGTAGAGAAAAATGGCGATTCAACTTCATTTGCAGTAGTTTCCGTTGCTGCTAAATTGTGCATTTCATAATTTTCAAATCCGAAATTCAACAAAGAGATGGTATCGGTATAAATATTATTTGCATAGGATGATTTTGAGCTGGCACCCTGCATAACGACGCAAATAAGTGTAATGTCATTTAACTCGGCAAATGTAACCAAAGTGCTTTGTGCTACGGAAGTATATCCGGTTTTTCCGCCGATACAGTTTGGATAAAGGTATCTTGAGGTGGAATAGGCATTGATCATATTGTGGTGATTTGCCAGAATTCGCTTGTCGGATTTGTTTGTTTTATCAAGATATGCGATTCTTGTACCGGCTACTGTACGGAAGGTTTGGTTTTTGATGGCTTCCTGGCCGATTAACGCCATGTCATATGCACAGGTGTAGTGGCTATCCATATGAAGACCGTTTGGATTGGTAAAGTTTGTGCAAACGGCTCCTAAATCTTTGGCGCGTTGTGTCATCATTTTCCCAAATGTTTTTGTGTCTCCTGCGACGTAATCAGCAACTCCGTTACATACTTCGTTGGCAGAAGAAAGCATAATACCGTATAAACACTGGTCAATGGTAAGAGTTTCGCCTACTTTTGTTCCGATATTACTTGCTCCGTATTCCAAATTTAACACTTCGTCGTCAGTGAAAGTCACGGTTTCATTGAGAGAACAGTTTTCAATGGCAAGAAGTGTGGTCATGATTTTTGTAATACTGGCTGGGTAATGTTTGTCTGTCATATTTTTATTGTACAAAATCAAACCGGTATCTGCATCCATCAAAATGGCAGAAGAAGATGACAATGACTTGGGACTTGGACCTTTTGGCCATTTTACGTCAGTATTGCCGTCAGTAATGTCTGAGTCAGATTTGACCTGATTTTTAGTTTCTGCCTGAGATGTTTTTTCGTCCGACTCGGTTGATGTATTTGCATCGGTCTCTGTCTGTGTATCTGCAGTATTTGATGCGTAACAAAGGTGTGCATCTTTATTTTCTATCTGAATAGAAGCTATTAATAATAAGATTGTTAATAGCTTGGAAAATTTCTTTTTCATAACTTCCTCCTAAAATGGGAATCCACTTCCCTGATTTTTGAATATGTATCACTATTATAAAAGGTTTATGTATACCTAGCAAGATAGAAAATATTAATATATTAAAAAAGAGATAAGGAAATGCAGATTTCAACTGATGGAAGCTGGTGAAAAAAATTAATAATTATGAATTTTTTTAATGCAATAAACATGATATGTAAAATCGTTTGAAAAATATAATAAAAAGTGAAGAAAACGCCTTGACCTTGTTTGTGTGGATTTGTTATACTTATGTTAGATTTTCATGTTCGGATAGAGGGGTTTTGCAAGAAAGTAAAAGGAACGTAAATCAGCGTGGCAGGACAACATTAGGGATGTGAATAAGGAATAGGGAGGTACGTGACATGCATGAAAAATTACAAAATTGGATTAACTGGACTTTATATGATGAACTGGTGGATTGTAAGATTAATGCACCAAAACAGATTTTAGGTAATCATCCTTATGAAGGGGGACAGGTGATTACTGCCTATCGTCCGGATGCTACAGGTATGGAGATTGTTGCCAGAAAAGGAAAAGCATCTGAGTGGATGGAACAGATAAACGATCGTGGATTTTTTGGATTATATGCGGAGAAAGATAAATACAAAGATTATAGTTTCAGAGTACATTATGGGGATGGAAATGTAATTGAGATTGATGATCCATATGTAGTTCCTACACAGATTTCATCAATGGACTGCTATTTGTTTGGAGAGGGAAAACATTACGAGATTTATGAAAAATTAGGTGCGCATCCTATGACAATCAATGGTGTTGAGGGAACATTGTTTGCCGTTTGGGCACCACATGCCAGACGAGTAAGTGTAGTGGGTGATTTTAACCTTTGGGATGCCAGAGTGCATCAGATGGATATTATAGGAAGTTCCGGTATTTATGAGTTGTTTATTCCTGGGGTGAAAGAAGGAGCTGTTTATAAGTATCAGATCCTTACCAGAGAAGGTGAGATTTTACATAAGGCAGATCCATACGGAAACTCTGCACAGTTAAGACCGGAGACTGCTTCTGTTGTTGCAGATATTCGTGATTTTGCATGGACAGACCAGACCTGGATGAGAAAGCGCCGTTCAAAGGACCGTTTGGATTGTCGTAAGGAGCCGATTTCTATTTACGAAGTACATCTTGGTTCTTGGAAGAAGAAAGACGGGGATGAAGACGGATTTTACAACTATCGCGAGATGGCTGAGGAGCTTGGGGACTACGTGGTAGATATGGGATATACACACATTGAAGTGATGGGGATTGCGGAGCATCCATTTGACGGTTCCTGGGGATATCAGGTAACCGGATACTATGCACCAACCAGCCGTTACGGTACACCAAATGACTTTATGTATTTTGTAGATTATATGCACAGCAGAGGCATTTCTATTATTCTTGACTGGGTACCGGCACATTTCCCTAAAGATGCACACGGACTTGCCAGATTTGACGGACTTCCACTTTACGAGCATCCGGATACAAGAAGAGGAGAGCATCCTCATTGGGGAACATTGATTTTCAACTACGGCATGAAGGAAGTGGAGAACTTCCTTGTGGCAAATGCACTGTTCTGGATTGAGAAGTTCCATATTGACGGACTTCGTGTGGATGCAGTTGCTTCTATGTTATATCTGGATTATGGTAAGGATGACGGACAGTGGCTTCCAAATGAAAATGGAGGAAGGGAAAACAGAGATGTTATCAATATGTTCCGTCATATGAATGGCGTTTTGGAAGAAAGAGATCCGGGAGCTATCATGGTGGCTGAAGAGTCTACTTCATGGGCAGGTGTTACGGCACCGGCTTCTATGGATGGTTTAGGTTTCTTGTTTAAATGGGATATGGGCTGGATGAATGACTTTTTGCAGTTTATGCATTGTCCACCAGAGTCAAGACACTATGATTTCAATAAATTGACATTCAGTATGATGTATGCTTACAGTGAGAACTTTATTCAGGCATTGTCTCATGATGAGGTTGTTCACGGAAAGTCTACATTATTAAATAAGATGCCTGGTAATCGCGATCAGCAGTTTGCAAATCTTCGTGTCTGCTACGGATTTATGTACGGACATCCTGGTAAGAAATTGTTGTTCATGGGACAGGAATTTGGTCAGGATCATGAGTGGAATGAAGCTACCAGCCTTAGTTGGGGCGATTTGGCTTACGACCAGCACAAAGGTATTCAGCGTTATGTAAGAGCATTAAATAAACTTTATAAAGATTATCCTTCCATGCATGTACACGATGGAAATGCCATGGGATTTGAGTGGATCAGTTGTGACGACAGACTTAGTAGTGTAGTTTCTTTTGTACGTCGTGGTGAGACTACGAAGAAGCAGTTATTGTTTGTATGTAACTTCCATACAAATGAATATCGTGATTATCGTGTGGGTGTTCCTTGTCCGGGACATTATCAGGAAGTACTTAACTCTGACGCAGAGGAGTTTGGCGGATTAAACCGTGTCAATAATTTTAAACCATTAAAGGCAGAGCCTATTCCTTATGATGGACATGAGTATTCCATCGGATTTGCACTTCCACCACTTACTACGGTGGTATTTGCATACGACTATAAGGTGGAGAAGAAATCGGCAGATAAGAAAAAGAAATTCTAATCCATAGATGAATAAAAATAGAGACTGTTTGAAAATCAAACAGTCTCTATTTTTTCGGTAGTGTGTGTTTACCGTATATCAAATATGTGCAAATACGTACTGTTGCTAGTTAGTTAATACTCATCCTAAAACAGTAACTTTATGTCATAACTAATTTGGTCGATGCACAAAATATAATTTTAACCTTCATTCGTATTATATCGGAAAAATTATTACTTGTAATGTAATAATTGTCATTAAATTGTAACAATTTTGTGTGACATTTGTCATATTTTAGGAAAAAAAGTTACATTTTGGGCAGTAATGTCAAGGAATTGAGAAAAGGCGATTTCTGTAAAAATATGTTTTGTTAGAAATAATCATTTCTTTGATATCAAGTTTTTGACTTCTTGTAAAGAGCGAAAAAATATTACAATTTTTCGATTTAAGCCATAGCTGGTTGCCAGTTTGCAACAAATTTTTTGTTTCCATTCCTTCATATGCAACACATCTTTTTTATATGTTATGCGAAAAGTACTGTCAGCGTGAATTAACTTGTTCTTTGGATAGGCTTCTGTAAAAAGACTCCGAGAGGATATTTGACAATCAGGATATTATTTTTTAGTTGATTCTATGAACCGTATAATTATATAATAGGGATGTTGTGAAAAAATGTAATTAAGGTTTTTAAAGTGATTTTGCTTGGAAAACAGGAGGATATATATGAGATTAAGAAATGTAAAAGGTTCAAGAGAGATGATTGCCGCAAATGATTATTGTATTCATGAGCCAAATGAGTATAAGGGAAAATGGCAGGAAGTATTTGAAAATGACCATCCGATTCATATTGAAGTTGGTATGGGAAAAGGTAAATTTATTATGGAACTGGCAAAACAGCATCCGGAGATTAACTATATAGGAATTGAGAAATATTCCAGCGTATTGGTTCGTGCTTTGGAGAAACGTCCGGAACTTGAGCAGGATAATCTGGTATTTATCCGTATGGATGCAGAAAACTTGCCGGATGTTTTTGATAAAGATGAAATTGACAGAATTTATCTTAATTTTTCAGATCCATGGCCAAAGGATCGCCATGCAAAACGTCGTTTGACATCCACACAGTTTTTGGATAGATACGACCAGTTTTTAGTGCCTGAAGGACGTGTGATTTTTAAGACGGACAACCGACCATTGTTTGATTTTTCTTTGGAGCAGGTAGAAGAAGCCGGATGGATTTTGGAAAATCACACCTTCGATTTACACAATAGTGAGTACGTGGAAGGAAATGTAATGACAGAATATGAGACAAAATTTGTGGCAGAAGGAAAACCAATCAACCGTATGGTGATTTATAGAAATAAATAAGAAATGTGCTCCCGGAGTCTTTTTATACAAGAATTTCGAGAGTATATAGAGTTAGTAAGGAGGAGATTTCAATGTTACAAAAGCAGAGTAGAAAAAGTTTTATCGCATGGAGTATGATGCTTATTGTAGTAACAGTGCTAATCTTCTCCGTCTTTTTTCTTGCAAAACATGCAAACCATCATTGCCATGAGGAACATTGTCCGGTTTGTGCCATGATGGAGCTTTGTTATCAACAGTTGAAAACAATGGGAACAGCAATTGTTGTTGCTTGTGCCGTTGTGCTTCTATACGTGTCTTTGCTGATGGAAAACCATCCACAGACAAAGATTTGTTTTGGAAAATCTCTAGTCTCCCAAAAAGTTCGATTAAACGATTAAAATTCTTCTTAGTTGCTAATATATTTTTTGTTATGCTCATATTGCGTCAGTTCGATGGAAAGGAAGAAAAATTATGTCATTAAGAGAAGTCCCTGTAGTATTGATTACAGGTTATTTAGGTTCGGGAAAAACAACATTGATGCAGCATTTGCTCTCTCAGGAGGAACGAAAAGTTGCATTGATTGTCAACGATATGGGAAGTATCAATATTGATGCCTCAATTCTTAGCAAAACGGGAAATAAAGTTGCTCAGGTTGAACTTGTAGAGATGCAGAACGGATGTATCTGTTGCACCTTGAAAGATGAATTTATGGAGGAAATAGAGCGTCTTGCGGATGATAAAGAGCTGGAAGCTATTTTCGTGGAAGCATCGGGAATCAGTGAGCCGTCGTCCATTGCAGGAGCATTTGTGTCTTATGAAATGTCTACGGATACGAGAGTGTATTTGAAAACTGTAGTATCTGTGGTAGATGTAGACCGCATTTATAAGGAATTTTTAAACAGTCTGGAAGAGGAAGATGACCATGAGGAGGGAGATGTAATCAACCTTATCATGGACCAGATTGAGTTTTGTAATGTCATGTTATTAAACAAGACGGATTTGCTTTCCGACGCACAGCTTCAGGAAGTAAAGACGGCACTTCGAAACATTCAGAAGGAAGCCCAGATGATTCCTTGTATGCAGGGAAATGTGGATTTGGAAGTGTTGCTTGACAGGGAAGATTTTGACTTTGACGAATGTCTTGCATCAAGCAGTGTGCAGCAGGCATTAAATGGCTGCGAACCGGAGGACGAAAATGCCTGTGTGGACGAGTATGGAATTTCCTCATTTGTGTATGAGGAGCAACGTCCATTTAACAGGGAAGCCTTCAATAAATTTGTAGATGAGTACCCTGAGACATTGATTCGCTCAAAGGGATATATCTGGTTTTCAGATGATTGGAAGCACATTCAGCTTTTCGAGCAGGCAGGTAGAAATGCCTCAATCACGGAAATGACGGAGTGGGTTTGCTCATGGCCGGAAAAGGAAATCGCTGAGCTTGAAAAGGATTTTCCGGATATTCGTGAAGATTGGGACCCGGTGTATGGAGACAGAGCAAATCAGGTAGTTTTCATTGGAAAAGGATATGAAAAGTCAGAAATCTTAAAACTGGTTGACGCCTGCATTGAGAAAGCGTAGGTGGTTACGGTGATTAAGACATATTTAATCAATGGATTTCTGGAGTCTGGAAAAACCTCCTTTATCAATCATTTGCTGGAACAGGAGTATTTTAATACAAATGAGAGAACCCTTCTTCTTTTGTGTGAAGAAGGAGAGGAAGAGTACGACATAGACCTTTTGCGAAAGAAAAATGTGTATCTGGCAGAAATTGATGACGAGGAAGATTTTAATCCGGAGTACATTACAAAAATTGAGAAGGAAATCCGTCCAAACCGAGTAATCGTGGAATACAACGGTATGTGGAAGCGAAAAGATATAAAATTTCCATGGTATTGGAACCCTCCAATCGAGATAGCGGTGTTTGATGCTACAACTTTTGAAATGTACGTAAAAAACATGAAATCCTTTGTGGCAGAACAGGTTCGTTATGCGGTTATGACCATATTTAACCGTTGTGATAATATGGTGGACAAACTTCCTGCTTTTCGCCGAAATGTACGGGCAGTCAATGCCAATATGAATGTGGTATTTGAAGATAAAGACGGTGAGATGAATCCTACCTTTGACGAGGATTTACCATACGACATGTCAGCAGATGTGTTAGAGATTACGGAAGAAACTTACGGTGTATTTTACCTTGACTCCATGGAAAATGTAGACAGATACGTAGGAAAGACCGTAAAATTATCTGCAAAGGTACTTAAAAAGAAGGAAGAACAGCCAAATACCGTGGCAATCGGACGTGTAGTCATGACCTGTTGTGCGGAGGATCTCTCTGTGTTTGGATTTGTGTGTGATGTGGAAAATGGTGAAGTTTTTTCTTTAGAGGAGTGGATTACCGTATCTGCTACTGTGGAGAAAGAGTATGCGGAAAAATTTAAAATCTGGTATCCGGTACTTCATATCAATTCTTATGAGCCATGCGAGAAGCCACAGAATGAAATTATTGAGGTGAATTAAAATTTTGCCATGTGATGCCCGGTTATACTGAGAAAATCAATATAACCGGGCTTTTTGTATCTATATAAAAACATGATGAAATATATTTGCAATGAAATAAATAGAATTGTATGATATATTTAATAGTAATTAGTAACAAATTGTAACGAATAGTAACATTATATGGTAATTATACTTTCATAGATGAAAAAGACGGAACGTTAAAAGGAGAAAGAAATGTTAAATGTGGTTCAGGCGACATCGTTGCTATATTTTAAAAGTCAAAAGGTGAAAGATATTCCGGTAAGTTCAGGAGAAAACACAATATTATCCTTAGCAGATGAGATAAAGGAACAGGGATTGACCTCTGTGTTTATAGCATCTAGCAAAACAGTAAATAATAAGGGGATGTTAGAGGAGTTTTGTTGGAAGTTGGAGGAATACGGTGTTTCATATGTTATTTTTACGGATATTGTGGCAGATCCTACAGTTGAAAATGTGGAAGAGGGAGTTAAAGTTCTTAATGAAAATGAGTGTGACTGTATAGTTGCAGTGGGCGGTGGTTCTGTCATGGACTGCGCAAAAATCATTAGTTTAAGAGCAACCAATCCTATGAAATCAGTGGAAAAAATGGCATTTTATCTGACAAAATGTCAACAGGGATTGCCAATGTACATGGTACCGACTACATCAGGAACTGGTTCTGAAATTACGTATTTTTCCGTGATTACTGATACGAAGAAACAGAAGAAATTAGCGATTATTTCGGATTCGTGTCTTCCGGAGCGAATCATACTGGACTTTCAATTATTGCGACATGTACCGAGAAATGCTACGATTTATGCTGGATTAGATGCCTTGACACATAGCGTGGAAGCTTTTATCAGCGATTTTCATAGTGCATTTTTGGAAGATGTGAAAACAGCACCTACCATTTGTAGGATTATTTTCGAAAATTTGCCAAAAGTAGCAGAAAATCCCGATGACAAGGCGGCACGTATGAAGATGGCTGCGGCGGCTTATGAGGCAGGAATTAACTTTCGAAGAACCAGCGTGGGATATGTACATGCTATCGCCCATCGTCTTGGGGAAACCTATCATATTCCGCACGGACTGGCTTGTGCAGTGGTTATGCCTGAGGTACTTACATTGTCTTATCGTGGAAACGGCAAGAAAAGGCTGGACCAGTTGGCAAAAGAAAGCGGACTGGCAAAGGATGGCTTGGATTTTGTGGAAAAAATAAGAGAATTTACACATTCTCTGGGGATAGAAAGCGGTTTTGAACAGATAAAAACAGAAGATTATCCAATGATTATAAAGCGCGCTAGAGCGGAAGCTGCATTACAGGGATGTCCGGTGATGTTTTCTAAAAAAGAGGTGGAAGCAATCTTAAATCAGCTTCGTCTGTAATAATAGAGATGACAAAACAACATGCTACACAGGAGAAGAAAATGAAAAAAAGAACATTTGACAGTTTCGTAAGTTACATTGAAAAATATGGAAATAAGCCTGCATACCGGTATTTGCAGGATGGTGAAGTGAAGGAAAAAAGCTATGAACAGATGATTTTTTTCAGTCGAAGTATTGCATCTGCTTTTATAAAAAAAGGATATAGAAAACGTCATATTGCTATTTTAGGACCTACAAGTACGGATTGGATTTCAAGTTATCTTGGTATCGGAATCAGTGGAAATGTGGTAATTCCCTTAGACCGTATGTTGCCATACAAGGAGATTGTAAATCTGCTTCGGTTAGGTCATGTGAAAACCTTGCTTTTGGGAGAAGGTTTTTCAGATTATGAAGAAAAACTAAAAAATGATGAGACGGAATTAGAGGAGATTATTCATTTTTCCAGTAAAGAATTTCAGGAAATGAAACAGACAGAGCATGAAAATGCACCAGAGGTAGAGGAAGATGAATTGGTAGAAATTATCTTTACTTCCGGAACAACCGGGGCAAGTAAAGGAGTTATGCTGTCTCAGAAAAACATTATAAGCAATGTGATAAATCTTGAAACTTCTGGTTTCTTAAGTGATAAAAGAATCAACAGAACCATGTCGGTATTGCCGATACACCATACTTTTGAGCTGACGGTGAATAACCTTGGAGCTTTATATGGCGGATTGTGTGTCTGCATCAATGACCAGTTGGAAAATATTATGAAAAATATGCAGGTATTTCGTCCAAACTTGATGCTTGTGGTACCGATGATGGCGGAATTGTTTTATAAGAAATTGCAGGAAAATCTTAAAGTGCCTGCAAGACAAAAGCGTTTCCAGAGAGGATTAAGCCTTTGTAAGAAGTTAAGGAAAATGGGAATTCAGGGAGAAAGACAGGTCTTTGCGGAAATCCACAAGAAATTTGGTGGAGAGTTATACAGTATGATTGTGGGTGGTGCCGCACTTCGTGAGGAAGTGGAAGAGGGACTTAATCAGGTTGGATTTTCCATGTATCAGGGATATGGACTTACGGAAAATTCGCCAGTTGTCTGTACCAATTCATCAACCATGGGGACGAAAGTTGGTTCCATTGGTCAATTATTGCCGGAGACAAAGATTAGATTTGATGAAGGAGAACTGCTGATATCCGGACCATCGGTTATGCTTGGATATTATGAAAATCCAGAAGCCACAAAAGAAACATTGGATGGTGAATGGTTAAGAACCGGAGATCTTGGTTATCAGGACAAGGAAGGATTTATATTCCTCACGGGACGAAAGAAAAACGTCATTATTTTAGACAATGGAAAAAATATTTTTCCGGAGGAATTAGAGGAACATTTATCTGTGATTGAGGGCGTAAAAGATGTTATGGTATATGAACATCAAGGGAAAATTTGTGCCCAGTTTTTGTTGTATCCGGGAACAGAAAGACGTAAAGTGACGGAGGATGTGAAAGAGTACAATGAAACCATGCCGACTTACAAGAAAATTACTGGCGTAAACTTCAGAACCACAGAATTTCCAAAGACTACTACCCTTAAAATTAAGAGAAAAGAAGTTCTTCGTGAACTTGAGGAAAAAGAGGCGAAAAAGGCTGAATTTGTTGGGGCGAGAAATGATTTAGAAAAGAAGATATGCATGACATTTGCCCAGGCATTTGGAATGTCGAGAGTAAGTATTGATGATGATTTCTTCCAGTTGGGCGGAGATAGCTTGAAGGCTTTGGAAGTGGCAGCAGAAATCGGGGTTTCTGCACAGGAAATCTATGATTTTGCCACACCGAGACGTCTGGCAGAACATATTCAGAATGCAGAGGAAAGTCACGAACCAAGAGTGGAAGATATCAATGAGAGAATTGGTAAGTCCAGTCAGGGAAGACAGCACAGACCGAGTCACATTTTACTTACGGGAGCTACCGGATTTTTAGGTGCTCATATGTTGGAACGATTATTACGGGAAGATGTAAAGGTGACATGTCTTGTGCGTAATCCAAAGAAATTAAAGGCGATTTTAGCATTTTATTTTCCGAAGAAATCAAAGAAGTTTGAGTATCAGGTTGTAAAAGGAAACATTGAAGAGGAACATTTAGGATTGTCCACACAAGAGTATAAAACCCTTTGCGACACTACAGATACGGTGATTCATGTGGCTGCAAATGTACATCACACCGGACATTATAAAGATTTTGAACGGACAAATGTTATTGGTACAGAACATGTGATTGAATTTTGTAAAAATGCCGGGGCAGTGTTGCATCACACATCTACGGCAAGTGTAAGTGGTGCAGGTACGGTGAAGCAGAAACACACAGATGGCGTATTTAATGAAATGGTTCTGGATATCGGACAAAGTTACGAGCAAAATGTGTACATTCACTCAAAATATAAAGCAGAGGAAAAAGTAATTCTTGCAAGGCAGGAAGGTGTATTCTCGAATATTTACCGGATCGGAAATCTTACATGGAGATGGGGAGACGGAGTATTCCAGAAAAATGCGGAGGACAATGGTTTTGTAAGACGTTGTAAAGGTCTGATGAAAGTTGGAGCGTATTGCAAAGAACTGGATGTGTTCCCAATTGATTTTACCCCGGTTGACAAGTGCGCGGATGCATACATACGTCTTGTGATGGATGGGGAAATGAACCGTATTTACCACATGGTAAATCCAAATATGTATCTGATTGAAGATTTGCAAAAGAAATTGCACTGCGTGAAAGTAACGAAGGAAGCATTTGAACAAAGATTGCTTACCCTTATGCCGGACCGTGATGTAGTGGTATTATCCTTTTACAGTATGATTGCCACCGGTTCGCAAAATATTCCACTTGATACAAAGTTTACGGTGAAAAAATTAGATGAACTTGGATTTAAGTGGCCGAAAATCAAGACCGGATATTTGAAACATATGTTGAAAATCAAGTGATAATACAGTTTACACGGTATAAGAATGTGTGCTATACTTACACACATAAAATAGATAGTATGTTCTGACATTATATGATGAAAACAGTTTTATGGACATAATTCATATAAAAACAGGATTGCTGGAATTCAATTTACGTAGCAACCCAGAGAACATTAGCGAAAAAGGAGGATTTTTATGGGTATCACATATAAAGAGCCGGTTCCTACACCGGAGCAGATTCGTGTGGAGTACAAGGTACCGGAACACGTAAAAGAGTTGAAGAAAAAAAGAGATCAGGAAATCAAAGATGTAATTGCTGGAAAAGATGACAGATTTTTGGTAATCATCGGACCATGTTCTGCAGATAGAGAAGACAGCGTATTAGATTACCTCACAAGACTATCAAAAGTAAATGAAAAGGTTTCAGACCGTCTTTTGATTATCCCTCGTGTTTATACAAATAAGCCAAGAACCACAGGAGAAGGTTACAAGGGTATGGTTCATCAGCCAAATCCGGAAGAAAAGCCTGACCTTCTTGCAGGACTTAAAGCGATTCGTGAGCTTCATATCAAAGCTGCGGATGTGAGTGGAATGACTTGTGCAGATGAAATGCTTTATCCGGAAAACTTCATGTATTTGGATGATATTTTATCTTACGTTGCAGTTGGTGCCCGTTCAGTGGAAAATCAGCAGCACCGTCTTGTTGTCAGCGGTATGGATATTGCAGCAGGTATGAAAAATCCAACCACCGGTGGTATGGGAGTTATGTTAAATTCCGTTTTGGCAGGACAGATTCCGCAGGAATTTTTGTATCGTCAGTATGAGGTACATACAGACGGAAATCCATATGCACACTGTATTTTAAGAGGAGCTGTAGATAAATACGGTTCATCATTCCCGAACTATTATTATGAAGATTTATTGGCACTTAGCGAGGCTTATGCTAAGAGAGATTTAGAAAATCCTGCATGTGTAGTAGATGCAAACCATGCAAATTCCAATAAAAAATACAAAGAGCAGATTCGTATTGTCAACGATATCTTAAATTCAAGACATGCCAATGCTGACATTAAAAAGTTAGTAAAAGGTGTTATGGTGGAAAGTTATATCGAAGAAGGAAATCAGCCGGTAGGAAACGGATGTTACGGAAAATCAATTACAGATCCATGCCTTGGCTGGGATGATACGGAGAAATTGTTATACCAGTTAGCTGAAAAATGTTAGTTTTTAATTGTTTTAAGAAAAGAATTACAGTAAGGGAGCGAGAAGCAACCGAGGTAATCTTTGTTTAATATCAATACAGTTTGAATAACTCCAATAGTTTTGGGAGGAAAATTGAGTTTTACAAGCCCAGCACATTGTGTGTCTGGGCTTTTTGGGAGAATGAAATGATTACATTATTGCAGATTGTTATTATTGTGTTTGGTATATTTTTATTAGTGAAAGGTGCAGACTGGATGGTGGATGGAGCTACAGGAATTGCGGATCTTTTTCATATACCAAATCTTGTGATTGGATTTACGATTGTTGCCATGGGAACCAGTATTCCGGAGGCGGCAGTCAGTATGATGGGAGTTTACCGAAAAAATGATGCCCTTGCGCTGGGAAATATTTTAGGAAGTAATATTGTAAATATATTGTTAATTCTAGGGATTTGCGGCTTGATTGCACCTGTGATGGTGAGAAAAAATACAATACGATTTGAAATTCCATTTATGATTCTTGTTACGGCTGTGTTTGCCGGACTGAGTTTGAATGATGGAGTATTGGAACTTCACGACGGTGTTTATTTTGGAATTGCCTTTTTGGTGTATTTAGTGTACATTGGCATTCATGCAAAAAAACATGAAGAGTTGTATGAAACAAAGCAGGGGGAAGAAAAAAGAAGTCTTAGCAGACATGTGATGTTTGTGACAGCAGGTATTGTGGTTGTGTTTTTGGCAAGTGAAATGATTGTTTCATCAGCGGAAATACTGGCGAAATCAGCACATATGACCAATCGCCTGGTGGCACTTACCATTTTGGCGTTGGTAACTTCTTTGCCTGAATTATTCACTTCCATTTCTGCTGTGAAAAAGAAGAAAAATGACATTGTCATTGGAAATATCATTGGAAGTAACATTTTCAATATTTTGTTTGTGTGTGGTGTTTCCACAGCAATCCGACCGGTGATGGTTTCCAAAGATTTTGTTGAGGATATTATAGTGGCGCTTGTGGCAGCTATCGCCTTATTTATAGTTGTTATTCATAAGAAAAAATTAAATTACATTTCAAGTGTAATGTTGTTGCTTGGATATGTAGTTTATGCGGTTTGCAGAAGTGCAGGATTATAAAAAAACTCCGAGAGAACATGAAAGTAGAAAGGTATAGTTATGATATTTGAGAGTCATGCTCATTATGAGGATCATAAATTTGATGAAGATAGAGAAGAATTGCTACAAAGACTTCCAAAGGAAGGCATCGAGTATGTAGTAAATGTAGGTTCCAGCCTTGCAACCTGCAAAGAAACGTTGAAACTAATTGATAAATATGCGTATATGTTTGGTGCCATTGGTGTGCATCCGGAGGAATGTGCCGAGTTAAATGAGGAAAACTTTGCATGGCTTACATCAGTGTTACAACATGACAAGGTAGTTGCAGTTGGAGAGATTGGCTTAGATTATTACTGGGATGAACCGGAGCGGGAGATTCAGAAAAAATGGTTTGAGCGTCAGATTGCCCTGGCAAGAGAAGTAAAATTACCGATGGTTATTCATAGCAGGGATGCTGCAAAAGACACGCTGGATATTATGAAAGCCTGCAAGGCAGAGGAAGCAGGAGGCGTGATTCACTGTTTCTCTTACGGAACCGATATGGCGAGAGAATATCTGGATATGGGATTTTATATTGGAATCGGCGGTGTAGTTACTTTCAAAAATGCAAAGAAATTGAAGGAAGTGGCAGAATATGTGCCAATGGACAGAATTCTTCTTGAGACAGACTGCCCGTATATGGCGCCGGAACCTCATCGTGGAAAGAGAAATTCTTCTTTGTACCTGCCACATGTGGCTGAGAAAATTGCAGAGATTAAGGGGATTTCAGCAGAAGAAGTGGTGCGTATCACCAATGAAAACGGCAGACGTATGTATAGAATAAACCAATGTTAAGAAGGAAGGGAAACTATGGCAACATTAGGAAATCCGCAGAACACCATAGAGGTTTTGCAAAAATATAATTTTAATTTTCAGAAAAAATTTGGACAGAATTTTTTGATTGATACACATGTATTGGAGAAAATCATTGATGCAGCCGGTGTCACAAAGGATGACCTGGTGTTGGAAATTGGCCCGGGAATTGGAACTATGACCCAGTATTTGTGCGAAAATGCCCGTCAGGTTGTGGCAGTGGAGATTGATAAAAATCTGATTCCTATTCTTGAAGATACTTTATCTGCCTATGACAATGTGGAAGTAATTCAAAATGATATTTTAAAGGTGGATATCAATAAAATTGCACAGGAAAAAAACGGTGGAAGACCAATTAAAGTAGTTGCAAATCTTCCATACTACATTACAACACCGATTATTATGGGATTGTTTGAGAGTCATGTACCTATCGAAAATATCACGGTTATGGTACAAAAGGAAGTGGCAGACCGTATGCAGGTAGGTCCCGGAACAAAGGACTACGGTGCATTGTCTTTGGCGGTGCAGTTTTACGCTGAGCCTTATATTGTTGCAAATGTTCCACCAAACTGTTTTATGCCAAGACCAAATGTAGGTTCTGCAGTAATACGGCTTACAAGACACCAAAATCCGCCGGTTGAGGTAAAGGACGAAGCATTGATGTTTCGTTTGATTCGTGCATCCTTTAATCAGCGAAGAAAGACTTTGGTGAATGGTCTGACAAATTCTCCGGAATTAACACTTACAAAGGATGAAATTCTGGAAGCCTTAGAGAAGATGGGACAAAAGCCAACGGTTCGGGGAGAGGCATTTGGACTGGAGGAATTTGCGGAACTGGCAAATCTTTTGGCAAAATAGAAAAGCATGGATAAGAAAACGAGCCTGTCATCAGGAAAATCCTGATGACAGGTTCGTTTTTTGTTTAATAGGAAATTGCGATGCAATTTCCTATTAAACAAAAACGCTCCGCGAGGATGCGCAGACCGCGGAGATGGAGTTAATTGCTGCGCAATACCACGGTCGCGCTAGAGTTTTGCAAGCAAAACTCTTTGTTCTCAAAAACTAACGTAAGAAAAAAGTAAGGAAATAGTAAGGAAAATCCAGTGAGGTGCTATGTTACAATAGAAATAGAAAAACTTGAGAGAACAAGGAGGACTCACAATGAAAAAGAAACTGATTATAGGGAGCATTTTAATTATTTTGGCGGTGGCATTGGTACCGTTATTGTTTCATCCGGTGTGGTTTACACCGGGAGAAAATATTGTATGTTCANNTTTTTGAAATTAAAGAGTATGAGTGTTGTGGCAAAAAGCATTGATTGTGATAACAGCAAAAATGTCATGTATTGTCATATGTGGGGATATGACGAAGGTGGATTCGATGAATTAAGCTTTGGAAAAGATTCCTATGAGACGCCGTTTATGATGGTGTATGTGGGTGACTTGGACTCAGAAGAAAAAATTCAGGAACGAATGGAAGATATTGTGGAACACACGGTGTTTGATATTACATATTCTGTGCAAGGGTTGGGAGAAAAGCACGTGGATTGGAAACCAAAGGATCAGGTGAAAGGATACGTTATTAAAAATCGTACAAATGGGGAAAAAACGAAGGTTAAATAGAAAAATTTAGAAAAAATGTTTATGAGTAAACCTTAAAAAACAGAACATTATGTTATTCACTCAAAAAAACGTCGATTCACTCAATAACTATTGAATGTTCTCTCGGAATCTCCTTTATACCATAATTTCGGCTATATTTTCCTTGGATTTTCTCNNGTCGTTATCCAAGAAAAATCTATCTCGAAATTCTTGTATAAAAAGACTCCGAGAGAACATTTGAAAAAAAGGGGGGCATCATTGTAGAATTAAAAAAATGAAAAGAGATATTATTCAAATTTCAAAAGGGCAAAGATTTACACATTCTTATGTGGTTGGAAAAGTGAAGAATGGAAAGACACTAACTTATTATACAAGGAGGACTCACAATGAAAAAGAAACTGATTATAGGGAGCATTTTAATTATTTTGGCGGTGGCGTCAATACCGTTATTGTTTCATCCGGTGTGGTTTACAGCAGGAGAAAATATTGTATGTTCAAAATATGATGAAGGTTTTGATAAGGAATATTTAGAAGGATTAAGAAATAATAAGAGTGTGGTAGCAAATGAAGATGCGTTAAAAAATGGACTGCCGGGAAAAAATGAACAGGATTATCGACAATTATGGGTTGAGTTTAATGTTTATGATACCTCATTTTTGAAATTGAAGAGTATGAGTGTTGTGGCAAAAAGCGTTGAATGCGTTAATAAGAAAAATGTGTTATATAGTTATTGTTGGGGATATGACGAAGGTGGATTCGATGAATTAAGTTTTGGAAAAGATTCGTATAAGACACCATTTATGTTAGTATATGTGGGTGACTTGGACTCAGAAGAAAAAATTCAGGAACGAATGGAAGATATTGTGGAACACACGGTATTTGATATCACCTATTCTGTGCTGGGATTAGGTGAGAAACATGTGGATTGGAAACCAAAGGATCAGGTGAAAGGATACGTTATTGAAAATCGTACAAATGGGGAAAAAACGAAGGTTAAATAGAAAAATTTAGAAAAAATGTTTATG
>LXOW01341534.1_pt1 | contig 32616 bp, 25 predicted proteins | sample 1368591 | NCBI WGS metagenome assembly LXOW01 (sample SAMN04884650, study PRJNA319009) | bovine gut metagenome | isolation source: Cow rumen | host: Bos taurus | place: Italy: Legnaro (PD) | collected 2014-07-09
CTGACCAATTATATGCTGCAGTCCATCATCGGCTGCGCCATCTTCTGCGGCTACGGCCTCGCCTGCTACCGCAAGCTCGGCATCACCTACGCCGTGCTCGTCGGCGCGTGCATGGTCGTCGTGCAGTATCTCTTCGTCCGCTGGTGGTTCAAGAGCCATCCCCGCGGCCCGCTCGAAGGCCTCTGGCGCAAACTCACCTGGATCGGCTCGGAGAAATAATATTGGTCAGCCGAGGGCTTCCAGAACGCGTTCCTTGTATTTGCGGGAGACGGGGAGTTCGACCCCGCCGACGGTGACGGTATCCGGCGCGGAGAGGGTCGCCAGAGCGGTGTTGACGAGGTAGGAGCGGTGGATGCGGAGGAACCCCTGCCCCAGCAGATTCTCCCACTGGCCGATGCCGGTCTTGTTGCGATGCGCTTCGCCGGAGGCGGTGACGATGCGCACCTCCGTGTCGTTGGATTCAATATAAGCGATGTCCGCGTGCCGCAGGGTCACGCTCTTCCGCTCGGAGAAGAAGGTGACGGTGCGGTCCTGCGGCTGGAAACGCGTGTCCAGCCACTGGGCCCAGAAATAATCGCCGATGGACAGAACCATGAGGATGAGGGCCAGGAAGGCCGGATTGATGAGCATGGGAGGCACCTTCTTGGGGCTTGTATGGAACCCTTCCGGCGTGATTCTGACCCAGACAGAATTGTGGAGGATCAGGATCAGGAGGAATACCGACACCAGGATCGCCAGCGACAGGTACACCTTATCTATTGTCTTCCGGGCCTGGGGCATCAGGAATTCCAGCGCCAGGGCGCAGGGGCAGAAAGCAAGGCTGATGAGAATGGCCTGGCCCAGGCTGTAGTCCAGGCTGACCAGGATGAACGCCAGGAAGACCAGCGCCACCAACCAAAAGGCAATTCTGCATAGGAGTCTCATCGCAGGACAAATATAGGTAAAACGAGCGTCGCCTGCAAGCAAAAGTGCCCTGCAGTGGGTTTTGACAAGGTTGGAGGGGGTTTCTGCCTTGCAGAATCGAAGACGATGACCGACCTTTGCATCGAACAATAAAACTTTTTTGCCATGATCTTACAAATCAACGAAGAAATCCTGGAAGCCGTGGACTCCATGGGCGCATGTGCCTCGGAGAGCCTGGAGCGGGCAAGCAAACCCATTACGTCTTACATTATCGAAGGCGGCTGGCCCGGTATGATTGCCATCACCCTCTTTCTGATCGCCCTTTTCCTGGCCGCGTGGAAGGCACCTAAATGGGTGCGGGAGATCGGCATCGGCGCCCTGGTCGTCGGCATCTTCTGGACGCTGCGGGGCCTTGCGCAGATGTTTGACGTCCTCCAGCGGTTCGCGGATACGCCCTTCAGCGTTATCTGCGGCGGCTTGAAGGTGGCGCTCATCTCGACCATCTACGGCCTGATCGTCTACTTCATCTCGCTGGTCATCCGCGTCATCCAGAAACCGCGGATCTAGGCTGTTTCTGCAACAAAAACGCCCCCGGCTTCGGGGGCGTTTTTCAGTTGATTCAGAATCGTTGGCGGCGGTCAGCAGGTTGCCCGTGGCGGGCATTTTGCGAAAGCTTTTTTATTTGCCTGCCAGGGGCAAGCCTGCTGCCGCCGTGTGTTTACGGTTCCGGTCGGTATTCGAGCAGGTCGCCGGGCTGGCAGTCCAGCGCTGCACACAGGGATTCTAGCGTGGAGAAGCGGATAGCCTTGGCTTTGCCGGTCTTGAGGATCGAGAGGTTTGCAGCTGTGATCCCCACGCGTTCGGCGAGTTCCCCGGAGGACATNNGCGGGGGCCTCTTTGGCTTCGCCTTTCAGGTAGCCCGGAAGGCTCATGCCGGCCATCTTGAACAGCTCCTCGAGCGGCGGGACGGACCCCATCAGGCCGGACACGAAGTTGGCCGTGGCGGTCTTGCCGTTCTCGCCCTTGCCGCTGTCCCACACGGTGACCTTGTCAATGTTGATGCCCTTGACGGCCTCGACCTGCGTCTTCACGAGTTCGGGCAGCTTGTCGGTGATGAGCATCGTAATAGCCTGCTGGGCGTCGCCGCCGGCGGCAGATACGAGCTGACCGAAACCTTCGGCCTGCTTGGACAGGATCTCGAGGGTACCGCGGGCCTGGGCGTCCATCTTGGCGTAGATGGCGTCGGCCTCACCCTTCGCCTTGCGGCGGAGCTGCTCGGCCACGGCCTCAGCCTCGATGATGGCCTTCTCCTTCTCGATCTGGGCGGACACGACCACGTTGGCCTGCTGGGTCGCCTTTTCGCGCTCGGCGCGGGCCAATTCGGCGTCACGCTCGCTCTTGTAGGCCTCCTCGAGGGCCTTGGCGGCCTGGACCTTCTCGGCTGCGACGGCGAGGCGCTCGGCCTCGGCCTGCTTCTCGCGGCGGAGGGCGTCGGAGTTGGCGATTTCGATCTTGGCGCTGTTCTCGCCCTTGACGGCGTCGGCGTCGGCGGCGGCCACGTTGATACGGGTATCCTTGTCGGCCACGGCCTTGCCGGTCTCACCGTAACGGTTCTGCTCGGCGACGCTCTTCTTCGCGTCGTTGATGGCCTTGGCGGCGGCTTCCTTACCGAGGGCCTCGATGTAGCCGGACTCGTCGCGGATATCGGTGACGTTCACGTTGATGAGTTTCAGACCGATCTTGCGGAGCTCGGCCTCCACGTTCGTGGAGACGTTGGCGAGGAACTTGTCGCGGTCGGCGTTGATTTCCTCGATATCCATCGTCGCGATGACCAGACGCAGCTGGCCGAAGAGGATATCGGTGGCGATGTTGCGGATGTCGTCGATGTGCAGACCGAGCAGACGCTCGGCGGCGTTCGTCATGCTTTCCGGCTCGGTGGAGATACCGACGGTGAAGCGGCAAGGCACGTCCACGCGGATGTTCTGCTTGGACAGGGCGTTGGTCAGGTTGCACTCGATGGAGATCGGGGTGAGATCCAGGAACTGGTAGCTCTGGAAGACGGGCCAGATGAAGGCGGCACCGCCGTGAATACACTTGGCGGATGCATCCCGGCCGGTCTTACCGTAGATGACGAGCACCTTGTCCGAGGGGCAGCGCTTGTAGCGGGCGAGAATGGCCGTGAAGGTCACGAAGAGCACGCCCACGATGATGAGGATGAGATAGAGTTCCATAATACTTATAGGGTTTTATATGATAACGGAATTGATTTCTTCAACGAGCAGCGTGTTGGCGCTGACGACTTCCACGACGCGGATGCGCTGGCCGGTCTTCAGGGTCGGACCGTCGGTCACGGCCGCGTACTCGCGCACGGCGTTGTTGATGGTGATCTGCACCTTGCCTTCGCCGGCGCGCTCGCCGGGGATGGTCAGGTAGACCGTGCCTTCGCAGTCCACGGCGGACTTGAAGACATTGATGTTGCCCGACTGCTGCATGTCGGTCAGCCACTTGAAGAGCAGCATCACGATGGCCACGAGCGCGACGCCGACGAGGATGGCGATCAGCATGCGCAGGCCGATGGCGGGGACGCTGTCCTTGAGCAGGATGGCCGTCCAGCCGAAGCCGATGAGGAAATTGATGAAGTTGCGGAAGGTCAGCAGGTTCATGCCGGTGCTGGGGTGGGCCGCCTCGGAGGCGTCGGGACCGCCGCCCACGTCGGTCGAACCGTCCGCGATGTCACCCGGACTGTCGGTGTCGAAGTCGGAGTTGATGTCGAAATCACTGTCCCCGGCGGCGCCGAGGAAGGTCATCACGGTCTGGATGACGAATACCAGCGAAGCCGAGAGGGTCACGGCCCAGAGGACTTTCATCGCAGGTTCAAGGGAGTTCCACCAGTCAATCATAAGGCAAAATTCTTGGTTTGTTTCTGCAAAGATATAAATAATTATTGAAAAACAATATATTTTTCTCGAAAAATTGAAAGTCCTTCGCGGGCGTTGTCCTGCAGCCGGCAGGCAGTACCGCAGCCGAAGGCTCAGCCGCAGCAGGATTCGTGGCGCCGAATCCGGTTCCCGCAATAGCGGGAAGCGAGGATGGAAGCCGAGGCAGCGGTAACTGCCTGCCGGCAAAGGCTATTCCCAAGAGGACCGTGCGCTGTGGTCCAAGGAATGGGACGCGGAGCACACCAGGCAAGGTTTTATCCATCAGGAACCGCATCAACGAAAAAACATAATAAAATCTACGAAAAAGTTTCGTAGTTTGAAAATAATGTTTATATTTGCCGTGAAGACCAAGCGCAATGTCCTTATGAAACAGAAACTAACGGCCAAGGAAGAGGAAATCATGAACATCTTCTGGGAGAAGGGAGAACTCTGCATCCGGGAGCTCGTGGACCTGCTTCCGGAACCGCAGCCGGCCTACACCACGGTGTCCCGGCAGGTCGGATTCCTCGAGGAGAAGGGCTTCCTGCAGCGGCGCCCGATCGCCAATACCTTCTTATATAAGCCCGCCATCAGCGAGCGCGACTACCACGGCATCACCATCGGCGACGTCGTGGACAAGTACTACGGCAAATCCTACTCCAGCCTTGTCATGCATTTCGTCGAAGACAAGAAGATGGACCTGGACGAGCTGAAGGAAATCATCGACCTCATTGAACGCAAAGACCAATAAGCCATGCTGAATCTGCTCCTCTACGAAGCCAAGGTGGCGCTGCTGCTGGCCGTATTCTACATCTGCTACCGCGTCCTGCTGAGCCGCGAGACCCTCCACCGGCTCAACCGCGTCGTACTCACCGGCAGCGTGCTGGTCTCCTTCCTGCTGCCGTTCTGCGTGCTGACCTTCCACCGCACGGTGGAACTGGCCGCGGACGCAGCCCTGCCGACACTGTCCGAACTGCCGGTGCTTCCGCAGGAGCCGGCGGCCCTCGCAGAGGGGGCGGCGCAGGCTGCCGCCTCAACGGTCAACTGGTGGCCGGTCGCGCTGGCGCTGCTGTATGTCGCCGGCATCGTGGCTTTCCTGGTCCGCCTGACCGTGGACCTGTTCAAGATTTCCCGGATCATCCGCTCGGGCGAGCAGCATCCGCAGGAGGACGGCATGGTCCTGGTCATCGTCGACCGCGACATCGCCCCGTTCAGTTGGATGAAGTGGATCGTCGTCTCGCGGCAGGACTGCGGCAACCGGCACATCCTCCAGCACGAGCGCGCCCACATCCGCCTCGGACACGCGCGGGATCTGCTCGTCGTCAACCTCCTCTCCGCGATGCAGTGGTTCAACCCGGTCATGCGCATGCTCAAGGACGACCTGCGCGCGGTCTATGAATACGAAGCGGATGACGCGGTGCTGCGCGAGGGAGCGAACATCAAAGAATATCAATACTCCTTAATAAGAAAAGCTGTCAGTGCGAGCGGCTACTCTATCACCAACAGCTTTAATCACAGTATCCTTAAAAATCGTATTACTATGATGTCCAAACCAAAAAGTGTGACATGGCGGGGGCTCAGAGCCCTCTATGTCCTCCCGCTCATCGCAGCGGTCCTGGCCTGCAACGCGCAGACCGTCACTGACTACAAAGTTAGCGAAAATCCTCAGGAAACCAAAGTGGACAAGCACGACAATGTCGTCCACCTTGAGCTGAAAAAAGATGCTGACGGCAACGTCCACTACTACGTCAACGGAAGCGAAACCGCCCTCGATGGCATCGGAGATGCCGTCCTGGCGACTTGGAGTGGAGACGGCAGCGATCTTGTATCAATCTACTCGGAGCCTGACATCGACTATGGCTACGTCGATGATATCAAGAATGTACTCCGCGGAATCAAGGCGCTTAAGATCATGTATACCAGCCGGAAAGCGGCACCCGTAAGCAGAAGGCTGCCGCCCTCCAGGGAAGCCGCCGAGGCGGCCGGAATGCCCCTCATCGAAGATCCCCTGGCGACGGTTTCCCGGGACAACATCTGTGTGGTGAGGATCAACTCCGCGGACAAGGCCCTGTACAGCACGGCGGACGGGCAGGTCGTTGTCGCGAGGGACGGCCAGGCCGGGCTGGACCAGTTTATTGCGGATGCGGCGGCGGCCATCCGGCAGCTGGGACGGAACGGGATCTTCTCCTTCCAGTGCGACCGCGGCACCAGCTACGAAGCGTATGTGGCATATCAGGACGCCCTGGTCTCGGCATACAACGTGGTCCGGGAGGAATACGCCATGGAGACGTTCAACAAGTCCCTTGACGCATTGTCCGATGAAGAACGGGCCGCTGTCCTCAGCGCCGTTCCGGTCAACATCTACGAAGCAGAAACCAAGAACGGCCGCGTCGGCAGATAGCCCCCTGCCCCGCTAAAGAAACTGTCCCCCAAAAGCATCTGACTTTTGGGGGACAATTGTAATTATTCGGGGATGGCGACGACGCGGTAGTAGGCGTCGTGCGGGGAAAGATCGCGGCGGAAGAGCAGCGGATAATTCGTACGTCCGGGAACAGGATAGCCGTTCTTCCAGGAAGCGCCGTCCTGCAGACCCCAGAAGGTCACACGGTCGATCACGTCACGATGGTCGTAGAAGATCTTGAAGAGCTCTTCATACCGGTCGGCGAGCTGTTTCTCCACATCCGCAGGAAGGCCGTTCCGATACGGATCCAGATAGGATTTAAACTCTTCGAGCTGGAACTGCGGATCCGACATGACCTGGCCGATAACCTGACCCTCCCGCGTAAGCGGAAGCACGTCGATATCGATCTCGGTAATCATCACCTTGACGCCCAGCGCGGCGATCTTCTCGATAGCATCCACGACATATTGGTTGTCCGGATAGTTGAGCCCCCAGTGTGCCTGGATGCCCACGCCGTCAATACGGATCCCTTCTTCCTTCAGCATCTTCACGATGTGCAGGACACCTTCAAGCTTGGAGGGACGCCAGACATTGAACTCATTGTAATAAAGTTCCGTGTCAGGAGCGTACTGCTCGGCGAAGCGGAAGACAGTCTTCACAATCTCGTCGCCATATTCCTCGCCGCCGAAGGCATGGACCCAGCCCTTGTCGCGATAGCCGCCCTGCTCAGAGACGATCTCATTGATAACGTCCCAGGCATCGACCCGGCCCTTGAAGTGCGTACAGACCGTCTCGATATAGCTCCGGAGCGTCTCGACGAGCTCGTCGTGGCTCTTGGGCTGGCCGTTCTCATCATTCCAGAAGAAATCCGGGGTCTGATTATGCCAGCACAGCGTGTGTCCCATCGTGAACATACCATGCTCCTTGGCGAAACTGACATAGCGGTCGGCCCGCTCGAAATTCCAGACATCCGGTCTGGGATGCAGGGATTCCGGCTTGAGCTCGTTGTCCGGCGTAAGCGCGTTGAAGTTCTTGAGAATCAACTCTTCGTACTTGGGATTACGGCCGTTCAGCTCGAAGGAGTTCACGGCAACGCCGATCTTGAAGGCATCCTGATAGACGTCCTTCAGCGCCGGCATCTTGCTCCGGTCGATGATGGGCGTAACAGCCATCGTCGGGGCGTAGCACTTGAAATCCCATTTGCTGTTATCGTTCTTGAAGTCGAACGGAGCGAGCGTCGGCGAGCAGTCTCCGAGAGAGACAAGCGCATAGGCTTCGTCGTGCCCCGGAATGGACTTCGGCATGATGCGGTAAGTACCGTCGGTCAGCTGGTCGATACGCCAGAGCTGCTCGGGAGCGCCGGTAAAGGCCGGCACGGTCTCGACCTCGGCCTTGTCGTTGGCAGCCAGGGCCCGGTCGGTGCCGGCAATGACGATCTTATAATAAGGACCGCCCAGGTAACCTCCGGCCTCGGGAACGGGGATAATGCTCCAGCGCTGCCAGGGCCTGCCCATGTAGTAACCGTTCCGGGCGCCGATGACGCCTTTCGGCCAGGCGCCGGCCACCTCTTCGAGCTTCTGCTCCTCCAGGGCGACCTCGGGCTGGGCGTCACTGCCGCGACCAAAGCCGCGCATAGGGCTCTGCGCGCGGGCGAAATCCACTTCGAGCTCGAGCGCATACCCGCTGCGGACAGACTGGATCTCGTAGGTGCCTTCGCGGAAAGCCTCACCGGCCACCGGCCAGCCGTCTTTCCACAGCAGCGGGCGGATGCCCAGCACGCTTCTGCCGCTCCGGTCCATGTCGGCCTCCCAGTGGAAAGTCATCTTCTCAACACCTTCCTCCTCGATGTAACGGCCGAAATGGCCCGGGCCGACCAGTCGGTCTTCCGTCGTGATGACGGACTTGCCGCCACCCTGGATCATGGAACGTCCGACATTGTCCAGAAACGGTCCATTCACGTTACGCGAGCGTCCGACCACGATGTTATAGGTCGAGTTCACGCCGTCACAGCACGTGCCGTGTGTCCCAAGCAGGTAATACCAGCCGTCGCGGTACATCATGGTCGAAGCTTCCATATTCCGGCCGACGTCGATAGCATCATTGCCGGCAACGCGGAGTCCGGTTTTCGGATCGAGTTCGATCTGGCGGATATGGCCGAAATAGGTGCCGCAGGTGAGCCACAGCCGGCCCGTCGTCGGATCCAGCAGGACTCCCGGGTCGATGGCGTTGAAATCCTCGTCCACCAGCGACTCATAGACCATCACGGGTTCGGAGTAAGCGAAGTCCGGAGAATCCGGATCAAGCGTCTTGTTCCACATCGTCATGATCTTGCTGGCGTGTCCGCCGCCCATGCCGCCACCCGTCGTACCATAGACGACAAGGTAACGGTCGCCGATTTTGATGGCATCCGGGGCGGCTCCCCCGCCGGGCCTGACGGCTCCGCCGTGCCAGTTCCAACCGTCCTCGGAGATCAGGCCTCCACCGCCGGTTCCGAACGTGAAGTATTTGCCGTCGCTCAAGACGACGGAAGAAGGATCGTGGATATAGGGAGCGCCCGTCTGGGCGTGCAACGATACGCCGGCAAGAAGCAAGAGGGATATGATAGTTGTCCTTTTCATTTTTTTCAAGTCTTTGATAATCAGTTGCACGTAATGGTAAAGTTCCGGACAGGCTGCCCCATGTCATCGATGAAGCGGGCGCAGAATTCGCTCATGCCCGGGCCGTTCATGGTGACACCGCGCAGGATGTTCTTCCCCTTCTTCAAGGTGATCCGGTTGGACACGGCGCTGTCGACGCCCATGTGACGGTCGCCGGCCAGCAGCAGGACTTCCTCGCCGTTGACCCACCAGCGCGCGGCCTTGTTCGAGCCGACCGCCAACCGCACGTTCTCAATATCTTCCTCACAATTGATCACCGTCACGGTCCAGAAGATGACGCCGTAGCGGTCTTTGTCTAGGCCCGTGGCGAAGCGGAAGAGTTTGACGAAGAAATGATCGCTGTCCAGCGCGTGCCAGGTCAGCGTCGCTTTCACGAACTTGGGCTGTTCCTGCGACGGCTGCATCACGGGCCGGTTCGAACTCAGATTCACCGGAGGCTGGTATTCCATCGTAAGTTTGATCTTGTCGCCATCCTTGGGAAGGATGGACAGCTGGCCGGGGAAATACTCCTTGCTCAGATGCTCGCGGGTATAGGAATCCGTGAACACCCGGTTCGTAGGATTGGGTTTGCTGATCGGCTCCAGCATCATCCAACGGCGGATGAAACCCTCCGCATCCGGCTCGGCCGAAGGTGTGGAGACGGGTTTGAAGTACCCCTTCAGGGCCTCTGCCACATCGATCCTGGCACTTTTCTTCTGCGCCGGAGCCGGGATGGCAGCCATGCTCAACAAAAGCGTGAGCAAGAGGAGTTTAAAGCTTCTTCTCATCATTTCAGTGTCTTACGAGGTTCCACTTGGAGTTGTCGCTGTCCGGGTCGAATACGCCGAGGGACGGCGTGCTGTCGGCCACAGAAACAAGCACGAGTTCTTCCTGGGTGCCAGGCACAAATTTAGGCATTATCCGATAGGTTCCATCCGTCAGGCGCTCAATTCTCCATAACTGTTCCGGCGCACCGGTGAATTCGGGCACGGTCGTAACCTCCCGATCGGCCGTAGCAGCCAGGGCGCGGCCGGTTCCGGCAATGGTAATCTTGCAGTAAGCGCCGCCCAGATATCCGCCGGCTTCGGGCACTTCCGTTATTTCCCACGCCTGGTGGGGACGGAACAGTTCCGGGCCGATCCGCAGGCGGATTTCGCCGGCAGGCCAGGTACCGATGACATCTTCCAGTTTCTGGTCATCCAGCGCCACGACGGTGTCGCCGCCGCTGCGGAAAAAGCCGCGCATGCCACCCGCCATGGGGACATTGTTCACGGCAAGTTCCAGGGCATATCCCCTTCGCTCGGAGACGAGGCTGAAGGTGCCGTTCTCCCATGGCTCGCCAGCCACGGGCCAGCCGTTCTTCCACATCAGCGGGCGGATCGCGAGCACACTTCTGCCGCTGCGGTCCAGATCGCCCTCAAAATGGAACGACATTTTCTCGACGCCTTCGGAGACGATGAAACGGCCAAAATGGCCGGCACCGATACGGCGGGGCTCCGAGGCGAGCAGGAGCCGGCCGCCGCCGTGGATCATATCGCGACCGACGTTGTCCACGTACGGGCCGGTCGGGCTCTTGGAGCGTCCGACAATGATCTCATAGGTCGAATTGACACCGCTGCAGCAGGTGCCGTGCGTCGCGAGCAGATAGTACCACCCGTCGTGATACATCATCTCCCCCGCTTCGCAGGACAGCGCAACATCGACGGGCTCGCCGACGGGCAGCGCGGTCTCGGGGCTGAGTTCCACGACGCGGAGATAGCCGAAATAAGTGCCATAGACCAGCCAGAGCCGGCCGTCAGGACCCATCATCAGACCGGGATCGATGCCGTCGCAGTCCTCATAGCCATTCGACCCGCCGATGTCCACCGGCTCGCTGTAGGCGAAGTCCGGAGAAGCGGGATCGAGCGTTTGGTTCCACATGGCATAGACACGGGAATGGTAGCGGAGGTTGTTGGAGCGGTCGCTGGCGGCATACACCACCAGGTAGCGGTCTCCGATCTTGATCGCATCGGGAGCGACACCGCCGCCGGGGCGGACCGCACCGTCATGCCAATTCCAACCATCCTCGGAGATGAGACCGCCGCTGCCGGTGCCGAACGTATAGTACTTGCCATCGCATTCGACGATCGAAGAGGGGTCATGGATATATGGACTCCCCGTCTGGGCGAAAGCCGTGACGGAAAGCAGTAAGGCCGCCAAGGCGGTTAATGCATTCTTCTTCATATCATTTCTTCTTGTTGGGAAGGACGGACGGGAGCGTATAGCCCGTCACGGGGCGCCCGCTTTCATCCACGAAACGCAGGCAGAAAGTGGCCATTCCCTGGCCGTTGAACACCGCTCCGCGAAGGATGTTTCTGCCCTTCTTGAGCGTCAGTCGCTGCGACATGCAATCATCCACAATCAGATCACGATCATTGGTCAGTCGCAGGACCTCCTCGCCATTCAGATACCATACCGCACCGGAATTCACGCCGCCCGCGAGGCGGACATTCTCGATATCCTCCTTGCAGTCGATGACGGTCACGGCCCAGTACATTTGCTGGAAATACTCCTTGCCATACCCTTCCGCGAAGCGCAGCAGATTGACGAAGAATTTCTTCGAATCAAGCGCGTGCCACAGCAGGGTGGTTTTGCCATGACGGACCCGGGCGCCATCCGCGGGGATAAGCGTAAACTGGTCCTTGAAATACTCCTCGGACAGCGCCTCGGACAAGTAACTGTCCGTCAGCATACTGTTGCTGCTGAAGTCCTTGGCAATCGGCTCCAGGAGGGACCACCTGCGGATGAAGCCTTCGGCGTCCGGAGACGCGGCTTCTGCGACCGCGAGCGTGAAGTAGTCGCCGAGTTCCGCCCTCTCTCCTTCCCCTGCGGCCGAAGCCTGCAGGGAAAGAAGAGAAGCCGAAACGAGGCAAAAAATAGTTTTTACCCAGTGATACATATATTCTACCCTATTCTAACCAATATTACCAACCGGGGTTCTGAACTATGTTTGGATTGATCGAGGTCTCGAGGTCCGGGAACGGGAAGAGCTCGTGCTTGCCGGTCTTGAAACCGTGCTCCTTGCCGTTGCCGTACACGGGATCGTCGTTGAAGTTGTGCATCGTCACCACGGCATGATGCTCGGGCGTAGGATTCTCCGCGTAGAAGAAGCTGTCCTTGAGGGTCGGGATGTCGGAACCCGCCTTCTTCATGCCTTCGAGGTCGCCCCAGCGGAGGCAGTCAGCGTAGCGGCAGCCCTCGGTCCAGAGCTCGAATTTCTTCTCCTTCTTGACCTCGTCGAGCGTCAGGGCCGCGCTGATGTGCTTGGCACCGGCGCGCTTCTGGATATCATTGAGCGCCTTCAGGCCGCTGCCGTCGCTGTCGCCGGTCTGGGCGCAGCACTCCGCATACATGAGCAGCACCTCGGCATAGCGGAAGAAGACGTAGTTCGCTTCGCTCCAGCTGGAGTGGCCCTTGACATCGTTGGGGCTCACGATACGCTTGTACTGCAGGTACTCGCCGTTGCCGTACACACCGCGAAGGTCGCTGACACCGCGAAGCGGATCCTGGGTCTTCGGGCCCACCACTTCCTGGCCGCCGACCGTCCACTTGGCGTTGTCCGCATCGACGTCCTGGGTGTAGTGGAGTTCATAGAGAACCTCGTCGTAGGACAGGATGGAGCCCTTGCGTCTGTAGGAATCACCGTCGTTCTCGATGAAATCCTCCGCGAAATCGACGTTCACGCCGAGACCGCCCCAGCCGTTCTTGTTCATGCCGACTTCTGAGGGAACGCGGGCGAAGCGGTCGCCGCGCCAGCACCACATATTGGCCTGCTGCCAGGTGGAATAGTTGTACATGATCGTGAAAGCGGATACGTTGGCGTTGAATGCGACGTTGCTCTCGAAGATCTTCTCCTCATTGCCGTCACCTTCGACATGGAACAGCTCGGACCAGCGCTCGCCGGGCACGAGGGCGTACTTGCCGGAGTCGATGACCTTCTTGAGGACTTTCTTCGCATTGTCATAGTCCTTGAGGAACAGAAGGCACTTGCCCTGGACGGTCCAGGCCAGGCCCTTGGTGGCATGGAAAGTACCATCCTTGTCCGCCGTGCTCTGCCGCTCGTCCAGATAGGGTGCAGCTTCTTCGCACTCCTTGGCGCACCAGGCGAGAAGACCTGCCTGGCCACCCTCATAGTTGCTGGGTTTGGCCGAGCCTTCCAGGACATGATCTACCAGCGGCGGGTTGCCCCAGTAAATGGCCAGCGTCATATACATGAATGCGCGCATGACCCTCGCCTCGGAAAGGACGCGGTCCTTGACCGGGCTGTCGCCATACTGGAAGTTGTCGGTCACGAGATTGGTATAATAGATCGCGAGATACGAATTCCTGTACAGCGTGGAGATGATGTAGTTGCTGGGATCGTAACGGAACTCGTTCATTTCGGCCTGCCAGTCGTTGTTGCCATATTCCTTGCAGGCGGCATAGACATCGTCACCGGGGAGGTTCAGCGCGAACATGTAGGCCGTGAAGATGTTCTGGCCGAGCGACTTGACGGAGCACATGTTGGTCGCGAAACCATGGTACACGGAAGTAAGGGCGGAAATGGCGTCCTCGTCGGTCTGATAGAACGACTCCGTGGGGATCACGCCTTTCTGCGGGATCTCAAGCAGGTCCTGGTTGCACGAAGTGGCGAGAAGCCCGGCAGCACAGGCCAAAATCGAAAGTATTGTTCTTTTCATGGCGTTCATTGATTTAGAAAGTGATGGAGACACCGCCGACGATCTTCCTGGAGGTCGGATAGGAACCGAGGTCCATACCCATGTTCGTCGAGTTGCCGGAAGTCGCGGTTTCGGGATCGAATCCGGGATACGAAGAGATGGTGAAGTAGTCGTCGATGGAGACGAAGACTCTCGCATGCTTGATGAAGATCTTCTGCGTCAGGGCCGAAGGCAGGGTATAACCGAGCTGAATCTGCTTGATCTTGAAGTAGCTTCCGTCAAACATAGCGCCGGAGGAAGCCCAGAACGGCCAGGAGTTGGCAACGGACAGGCAGCTCGGCACCTTGGCGTTCTTGTTTTCCGGCGTCCAGGCATTCTCATAGAAGTAGCGGAGGGAGTTGCGCATGTTGGAGTCGGCCTGGTAGAACATGTTCATGATGTTGTTGCCGATGGTGCCGGTGCCGTAGATGCTGAGGTCGAAGCCCTTATATTCGAGGTTCAGGGTCAGGCCGTAGGTGTAGTCGGGAATACCCTTGCCGATATACTGCCGGTCGCCGTCGGTCACCTTGTTGCCGACGACCGTTTCGCCGGCGGCGGTTTCGAACATCGGCTGACCGCTTTCAGCGTCGACGCCGAGATACTTGTAGCCGCGGAAATACCAGATGGGATAGCCCACCTCGAACGCCGTCGTGAACGGGTTGTTGTACGAGAGCTGCCCGTTCTCGAGACGGTAGATGGCCGGATCGAGATAGGTCACCTCGTTGTGAAGCTTGGAGAGGTTGGCGTTGATGGAGTAACCCAGGTCGCCGATGTTGTCCTTCCAGCTCAGTTCAAACTCCAGACCGGTGTTGAGCACGGAGCCCGCGTTCACGAAGGTGTCGTTCACGCCGATTTCAGGAATCGGGGCGATGCTCACGAGCAGGTCCCTCGTCCGCTTGTCGAAATAGTCGAAGCCGAACGTGAGGCGGTTGTTGAAGAAACGGGCGTCAAAACCCAGGTCGAGCTGATCGGAGGTCTCCCATTTCAGGTTCGGGTTCGCCAGTCCATTCGGGGCGGAGCCATAGGAGAACGTAGGATCGTCGTAGTGATACTGGTACATCTTGGAGTTGTAGCCGATGCTGGTGGCATACTGGTAGCCGCTCAGCACGTTCACGTTACCGTTGCGGCCCCAGGAGGCGCGGAGCTTGAGGAAAGACACGGCGCTGCGGTTGACGTTGTCCCGGAACCATTTCTCGTTGCTGATGGTCCAGCCGGCGGAGAAGGAAGGGAAATAACCCCAGCGGGCCTGTTTGGAGAGCTTGGAGGAATCGAACGCATCGGCACGGAAGTTGACCTGGAAGCTGTAGCGGTTGTCGTAGCTGTAGGTCAGACGGCCGAAGTATGCGAGGCTGGCGGAACGGCCAGGCGCGTTGCTGATGGTCCGGGTGGTATCGTCATTGGTATTCACATAGTTGAGATACCGGAAATTGGGCTCGTAGCCGACGAGGATATCGGGACCGGAAGCGGAAGCGCTGACGTTGTCACTCGTGCTCTCGGTGTAGGACATACCGGCCATGACGGTCAGCGCATGCTTCCGGACGTTGAGGACGTAGTTGGCGAAATTCTCCCACTGGTAGTACTTATTAGTATTGGCACTGGCCGAAATGCTGTAATTGTCGGTGTAGGCCAGTTTCGTCGCATAGTACGGCTCGCTGAAGCTGTGGGAGGAGGACATGCCCGCCCGGTAACCGAAACGGGACGTGAAGGTGAAGCCCTTGAAAGGAGTGAAGTTGGCGTAAAGGACACCGCGGAAGTTGAGACCCTCGTTGGTGGATTCGGTCTTATCCCGCTGGATGAACGGGTTGCCGTTGTCATCATCCACGTATTTGGACGTGGCATACCAGTATCCGGTCACGGGGTCTTTCAGAATGTTCTTGCCCTTCTCGTAAGCTTCGAGCATACCGGGAGCGAACTGGCTGGGATCGGTATAATACACCGGGGTGAGCGGGTCGATGGTGAGGACGGAACCGAGCATGGAACCGTAACGGCCCTGCTGGGAGACACCCTTGGACGTGCGGCTTTCCATGGACGTGTTGACACCGACCTGGATCCAGTCGTAGAGCTGGTAGTCAGCATTGATCTGGGCGCTCAGACGGGTGTACTCATCCTTGTCGCCGACGATGATACCGTTGTTCCTGAGGTAGTTGAGGGAGACGAAGAAATGTCCCTTGTTGTTACCACCCTGGAAAGAGATGGCATGCTGCGGGGAGAACGTGGGTTCGAAAACGACATCGAACCAGTCGGTGTCGGTGCCGTCGTACTTATTGGCGGCGAGGGCGCCCTCCATGTCGATACCGGAGGCCTGCTTATAGGCGATCCACTCCTGCGCACGGAAAATTTCCGCTTTTTTGCCCAGGGACTGGTGTGTCATTTTGAAATCATAGGTGATGCTGGAACGGCCGTTGTTGGCAGAGCCGCTCTTCGTCGTGATGAGTACGACGCCGTTACCGGCCTGCGCACCGTAGATGGCAGCGGAAGCGGCATCCTTCAGCACCTCCATACTGGCAATCATCGAAGGATCGAGATAGCTGATATTGTCCACTTTGAGACCGTCCACGATGAGGAGCGGGCCGATGTTGCCGGAGTTGGAGGAATAACCGCGGACGCGGATGGATGCGGAAGCACCCGGAGCGCCGGAGCTATTAATAATGTGGATACCGGCAGCCTTGCCCTGCAGGGCGGCGGCAGCGTCGGAAGTCGATCTGTTCTGGAACTCTTCTTCGCGGATGGAGGAGACAGAGCCGGTGAGATCGCTCTTCTTCTGGACGCCGTAGCCGATAACGACCGTTTCTTCCAGGAACTCGGCATCTTCCTCCAGGATGATCTTGTAGTCGGACTGACTGCCGACGACAAAGTCCTGGGAAGCGTAACCGATACAGGATACGGTGAGCGTGGAGCCGGCCGGGACATTGAGCGAGAACGTACCGTCGAGATTCGTGACGGTTCCCGTTGTACTGTTGCCCACCAGCATGACGGAGGCGCCGATGACCGGCTGGCCCGTTCCGTCAAGCACAGTGCCGGTAATCGCCTTCGACTGTGCGGAAGCGCTCACCTGACCAAAGATCGCCACTATCAAAAGGATAGCGAGAATGCGAAACTTGCGCTGAATTAGGTGTTTCATAAAGATAATTAAAAATATTGGTTAAAAACTGAGTGTATTGCTCGGGCCAAAATTACCTTTATGAACAACAAGCCTATGTTAATTCCGAATCAAATCATGTCAAAGCGCCCGGGAGGCCCCGCCTCTGGGATGAAATGAGCCAGTATTACCATTATTCAATGATTTTGGCCATTTATTTACTATCTTTATCCAAAACTCCCATTTTTGGATAATAAAATGTAAGAAATTCAAGATGATTCACTTTTGATATTTCTCCATGCTAATGTTATACCCCGTTATATCTAGTAACCATACCTTTGTAACGCACGATTCGATATGAAGAGATTATTTCTGACGGTATTTGCGATTCTGCTCGGCTGCACTGTAACAAACGGCGCACAGCCGCATCATTTCCACGCCCGCTTCAACAGCTGGAACGGCCTGCCGGAGGCCTACCTGTCCTCCGTCTGCCAGGACGCGTTCGGACGCCTCTGGGTCGGGTCGAAGGACGGCGTGTTCTATTATACCGGCGAAGAATTCGTTCCCTTCACCAATGCCGATTATCTCGCGCATTGCGCGTCGATCACACAGGCCGTCCGGCTCGACGCCGACGGCTGCGTCTGGATTGTCACCGCGCAGGGATCAGGCTATTACGACGTCAGCACCGACCGTTTCACCCCGCTCGAGAACCTGCAGGGAACCGTCATCTCCGATGTCGACATCACGGCCGACGGCACCGTGTGGCTCACGTCTTTCAGCGGAATCTGGAAGTACGACAAGCCCTCCGGCGAACTGACCAACATGACCGAATCCACGTCATTCTCCCCCTATATGACCTGCGTGACAGCCGACGGGAACCTCGTCTTCACGGCGCGCAACAACAATATCTATCTGCTTGACACCGCGAGCGGAAATGTCCGCTGCATCCGGACCGACCGTCCCGACGCCGCCTTCGAGCAGATAGAATATATAGGTGGGGGCCGGCTGCTTCTGAGCAACGGCATTCACGAAGTCTGCGAGGCAGACATGGATTCCGGAGCCACGAACACCCTGATAGACAGGAAGGTGATCCTGAACAAGGCGGAAGTCCAGTGCCTGCTGTATGAGGACGGACTGTACTGGATCGGCACCACCTACGGCCTGCTCATCTACGACCCCGCGACCCAGACGGTCGAGAAGCAGTTCCCGGACGAGCTGAACCCCGCCACCCTCGGCGGCGAGAGTGTCCGCTGCCTGTTCAGCGACCGCAACGGCGATGTCTGGGCGGGCACCTGGAACGGTGGCCTCCGGGGCTGGATGACCTATGAGGCCGGCTTCAGCCGTTTCGTCTCCGACGACAAGTCGAATTCGCTCGTCGGCAATACCGTCCGGGCCATCTGCGACGGCCCCGACGGGAAGATCTGGATCGGCAGCGAAGAGGGCTATCTCTGCCGCTTCGATCCGGAAGACCAGACATTCCAGGATTATACCCGTTTCGCGAACGTCGCGCTCGGGACGGCCATCACCGATATCACCCACATCGGGCAGACCCTCTGGATCGCCTCCTACGGAGACGGCATCACCGCCTTCGATCCGGCGGCCGGCCGGCCGGGAAAGAAGTACCACCTGCCCCACAACGACTGCCTGACCATCATGCAGGCCGGAGACGGCAGCATCTACGCCGGCACCCGGCAGGGCATGTACCGCTACAACCCTTCCTCCGACAGCTTCGACTTCGTCGACATCGTCGGCACGCCGTTCGTGCACAGCATCATCGAAGACGGAAACGGCCACCTGGTCATCAGCACGTTCTTCCAGGGCCTCGGCATCTATGACCTTTCCACGGGCTCCTACAGGAAACTGCCGTCCGCCCCGGGTCTGGCCATCACGAGCTTCATGCTGGATTCACGCGGGACCATCTGGGGCACGACCGATGCCTCCGGCATCTGCCGGATCGACATTTCCGCTAACGGTAAAGACGTCGACGTCAAGTTTTTCGATAAATCCGCGGGGCTCCCGTCCAACTGCTCCGGCAGCATCACGGAAGACCGCGACGGACGCTTCTGGATCGCCACCACGATAGGCCTGGCCGAGTTCGATCCCAAGCAGGAACGCGTACGCGAGATCTACATGCAGGCAGACAATGTCATCGGAAGGCATTTCACCTACGGCAGCAATTTCATGTCCGCGGACGGGATGATTTTCCTCGGCACCAACGAAGGCATGCTGATGTTCGAACCCGGATATATGCGGGAGCGCTTCGGCCACTCGGTCATCCACATCACGGACATCACGCTCGGTTCGGCGTCGGGCTATGCCAACATCTCCGAGAAAGGCCGTTCGGCTATCACCTCTGAATCCATCCGGATCAAGCAGAAGGACGCCTCGCTCATCCTGCTGACCTTCTCCGCCATGACTTATGCGAGCCCGAACATCGAGACCTATCAGTGCAGACTGGTCCGGCGCGGGTTTGAAAATGAAATCGTCACGGACGAGAACCATATCACTTATACGGGCCTGACGCCGGGATCTTACCGGTTCACCGTCAATTTCTCGGAAGATCCCGACCCGTCCACCGAGGCGGGGCTGGACATCGTGATTCTAGCGCCCTGGTACCGCTCCAACGTCGCCTGGTGCCTGTATCTGCTGCTCCTGGCCGGTCTCGTGTTCGCCTACTTCCGGCAGAAGAGCATCAAGGAAGTGACCGAAGCCAACCGGCGCCTGGAGCTGCTGGAAGCGCAGAAAGAGAAGGATCTCGCCCACGAGAAGATGGATTTTTTCACCAACATCGCCCACGAGATCCGCACGCCGGTCTCCGTGCTCCAGATCCTGCTGGACAAGACGGTGTCCGAGCGCAAGGGGGCCGAGATCGCCACGGACGACATGAACGCAATGCGCCTGAACGTCGAGCGGCTCAAGAAGCTCTGCGACGACCTGCTCGACTTCCGCAAGATGGACAAGGGACAGACGCGCCTGGTATTCACCACGGAGGACATCTGTGCCATCGTCCGCAAATCCATCGACTCCTTCGAGACGGCCGCCCGCGCACGTAATCTCGAACTGACTTCTTCCCTGTCCAGCGACGCCATCATGGCGGTCTGCGACGCGGACGCGATCGAAAGCGTCGTCTGCAACCTCCTCTCCAACTCCATCAAATATTCCGCCTCGAAGATCGACGTCAACGTCAGCGAGCAGGACGGCAAAATCGTCATCCGCGTCGAGAACGACGGCACGCGGGTGCCGGAGGAGGAGAGCGAACTCATCTTCGAAGCCTTCTACCAGAGCAAATCCCTCGAGAAGAACGGCACCGGGCTCGGGCTCACCTATTCCCGGAAGATCGCATCCCTCCACCAGGGACGCCTCTACCTCGACACATCGGTCAAGGACCTCAACTCCTTCGTGCTGGAAATCCCCGAGAAGCCGGCCGTGCCTGAGACCGCCGTCGAGAAGCCGGCCGCCGGGCAGCTGACCCTGCAGGAAGAAGATGTGCCGGAGAAGCCGGGCCAGAAGGCGGTGGTGCTCGTCGTCGAGGACAACGAGACGATGCGCGACCTCATCCGCAACGAGCTGGCGAAGGAGTACGACATCCTCACGGCCACCGACGGCGAAGAGGCCCTGTCCATCGTCCGCAGCACCCGCGTGGATCTCGTCGTCAGCGACATCATGATGCCCGGCATGGACGGTTGCGAACTCTGCAACGCCATCAAGGAAGACATCAACTTCAGCCATATCCCGGTCCTGCTCCTGACAGCCGCCGTGGGCATCGAGACGCACATCCGTTCGCTCAAATCCGGCGCCGACGCCTACATCGAGAAGCCCTTCAAGATGGACATTCTCAAGGCCAACATCAGCAACCTCTTCAGGAACAGGGACATCCGCAACGAGCAGTTCTCCTCCTCTCCCCTCTCGCACTACAGCTTCTCCAGCGTCAGCAAGGTCGAGCAGGACTTCATGAACACCCTTCACAGCTTCATCCTGGACCACATTTCCGAGACGGAGCTCACCATAGACAGGCTGGCCGACGCCATGGCCGTTTCGCGCGCCACGCTCACGAGGAAAGTCAAGACCAATACCGGACTCACCGTGAACGAATACGTCAGGATCAACCGTCTCAAGAAGGCCGTCGAGCTGCTGGCCGAGAACAACTACCGCATCAACGAGGTGGCGTATCTCGTCGGTTACTCCTCCCCTTCCTACTTCACCCTCAGCTTCCAGAAACAGTTCGGCAAACTACCGTCCGAGTTCATCAAGGACAAATCACAATAAATATTGAACATTGAACTACACATGAAAGTTGTTATTGACTGTGACGATGCCGCCGTCGATCTGAAAAAGACCCTCGTGGCGCATCTGGAAAAAAGCGGGATCGAAGCCGTGGATCTCGACTATCTCGGCTCCCATCCCGGGGCGTACTACCCCGAAATCGGATACAACCTGGCCCTGAAGATCCAGGACGGTACCTTCGAACGGGGTATCCTCATCTGCGGCACAGGCCTGGGCATGGCGATGATCGCCAACAAGGTCCAGGGCGTGTACGCCGGCGTATGCCATGATGTCTTTTCCGCCGAACGGCTTCGCAAAAGCAACGACGCCCAAATCATCACCATGGGCGCCCGTGTCATCGGCCCTGAACTGGCCAAGACCATCGTAACGGCCTGGCTCGCGTCTGAGTTCCAGGGCGGCGGATCGCAACCCAAGGTTGCGCAGATGCATGCGCTTGAAAGACAATCATTTGAGTCTAAATAACTCCCCTAAACAATGCAAAAAATAATCAATGATCCGTCTCGTGTCGTCGACGAGATGGTCCAAGGCTACGTCAAAGCCCACCGGAATCTGGTCTCGACCACGGAGAATGAACGCGTTCTGAAATACAAGAACGCGCCGGTCGCCGGCAAGGTCGGCATCGTCACCGGCGGCGGTTCCGGCCACAAGCCGGCCTTCATCGGCTACCTCGGCAAGAATATGTGCGACGCCGTCGCCATCGGCGAGCTCTTCTCTTCGCCGCCCGCCCAGATGTTCTACGACGCCATCCACGAGGCCGACGCCGGCCAGGGCGTGGCTATCCTGTACGGCAACTATGCCGGAGACAACATGAACGTCGCCATGGCCATGGAACTGGCCCAGGATGAAGGTATCCGCGTCGGCAAGGTAGTCGCCAACGACGACGTGCCCTCCTCTCCGAAGGAAACCCGCGAGAAGCGTCGCGGCGTGGCCGGCGAGATCCTGATGTGGAAAGTCGGCGGCGCCAAGGCCGCCATGGGCGGAAGCCTCGAGGAAGTGCTCGCCGCCGCCCAGAAGGCCATCGACAACACCCGCAGCATGGGCGTGGGCCTCAGCCCCTGCACCATCCCGGAAGTCGGTCATCCCAACTTCACCATCGAGCCCGGCTGCATGGAGGTCGGCATCGGCCACCACGGCGAGCCCGGCATCGAAGTGGCGAAGCTCGAGACGGCGGCACAGATCGCCAAACGCACCTGCGACGTCATTCTGCCCGACCTGCCTTTCACCGCCGGCGACGAAGTCGTCGTGCTGGTGTCCGGCCTGGGCTCCACGCCGCTGCTCGAACAGTACATCTTCTACGACGAAGTCGAGAAAATCCTGACGGAGAAAGGCATCCGCGTGCACCAGGCCCTTGTCGGCAACTATTTCACCTCGCTCGAAATGGCGGGCATCACGCTGACGCTGATGAAACTCGACGACGAACTCAAGGCGTGCTTCGACTACGAATGCCACTCCATGGGCCTCACCCAATATCCTAAAGACTAATACAATGGAACGATTCTCACAGGAGGCGGGAAGCCTCATAGTCGACAGACTCATCCTGGCCATCCAGGAGAACAAACAATACCTGAGCGATATCGACGGCGCCATCGGCGACGGAGACCACGGCATCAACATGAACAAGGGGTTCACCCTCTGCCGGGAGGCCCTGGACGAGCAGTCCGGCGACCTCACCTACGGGCTGAAGACCCTCGGCAAGATCCTCATGATGAAGATCGGAGGCTCCATGGGTCCGCTCTACGGAAAATTCTTCCTGTCCATCGCCAAAGAGCTCGAAGGCGTGGCCGAAATCGGCCGCGACGAGTTCGGCCAGGCGCTCCGCGCCGCGCTGGACGCCATCCATGCCATCTCTCCGGCACAGGTCGGCGACAAGACCCTGATCGACGTGCTCGTCCCCGCGGAGCGGGCTTACAACGACGCCGTCGCCGCGGGCCTCTCCTTCGAGGCCGCGCTCGACGCCATGGACGCCGCCGCCCTCCAGGGGCGCGACAGCACCGTGGACATGGTCGCCAAGCTGGGCCGTTCGAGCCGCCTGGGCGAGCGTTCCCGCGGCGTGATGGACGCCGGATCGGCCTCCTGCTACCTGATTCTCCACACGATGGCGGACACCGTCAAAGCGCTGCTGGCAGCCTAGGTCATGCTCATCCTCCTGCTCGTCCTGGCCATCGCCTTCATCGTCGTCTCGACGACGAAGTTCAACTTGCATCCCTTCCTGGCGCTGATCATCGCCGCCATCGGATACGGGTTGAGCGCCGGCGTGCCCCTGGACAAGATCATCGCTTCGGTCAACAACGGATTCGGCAGCACGGTCAGTTCCATCGGCATCGTGATCGTGGTCGGCTGCATCATCGGGACCTTCCTCGAGGAGTCGGGCGGCGCCTACATGATGGCGCGGAGCGCCCTGCGCGTGGTCGGCGAGAAACATGTGCCGCTGGCCATGCTCCTCCTCGGGTACATCATCTCCATCCCGGTTTTCGCCGATTCCGGCTTCGTCATCCTCACGCCCCTCAACCGCGCCCTGTCCAAGAAGGCCGGGATCACGCTGGCCTGCACGGCCTGCGCCCTCGGGCTCGGCCTGACCATCACCCACTGCCTCATTCCGCCCACCCCGGGTCCCATCGCGGCGGCGGGCATCCTGGAGGCGGACCTCGGGCTGGTCATCCTCACGGGCATCGCCTCCAGTATCCTTCCGCTGCTGGTCGCGTGGCTGTTCGTCTCCCGCTGGGCCACCCGCATCTACATCGATCCGGAACCCAACGAGACCGAGGCCGACATCGAGAAGAAAGTCGCCCAGGCCCCCTCGGCCCTCAAGTCTTTCCTCCCGATCATGATTCCCCTGATCCTGATCGTTTTACGCTCCGTTTCCACCTTCCCGTCCGCCCCGTTCGGCAACGGCGCCTTCGCCCGGATCGTCGGATTCGTCGGAGAGCCGGTCATGGCGCTGCTGATCGGCATGGTGCTGGCGTTCACGCTTCCCCGAAAGTTCGAGCGCTCCATGCTGTCCGCGAGCGGATGGGTGGGAAAGGCCCTTTCCTCCGCGGCCATCATCATCATGATCACCGCGGCAGGCGGCTCCTTCGGCATGATCCTGCGTGACTCCGGCATCGCCGACGTGCTCGGCGCCGTCATTTCCCGCTTCCACCTCGGCATCTGGCTGCCCTTCCTGATCACGGCGGCGCTCAAAACCGCCCAGGGCTCCTCCACCGTCGCCATCATCACCTCGGCCTCCATCGTGGCGCCGCTGATGGGCGTGATGGGCTTCGACGCGCCGCTGGAGAAAGCGATCCTCGTCACGGCGCTCTGCGCCGGCGCGATGGTGGTCTCCCACGTGAACGACAGTTTCTTCTGGGTGGAGACCCAGATGTCCGGCATGAGCATCAAGACCGGCTACAAGCTTCACTCCCTCGGCACCTTCCTCTGCGGCCTGTCCGCCATGTTGACCATGTGCTTCATGCACGCTGTTTTCTGTTGATATCATGGAAAAGAAATCTATACTCGAAATCCCTTCGGTCTATACCGCCAATGCCTTCATCATCGACGGTGTAGCCTACGTCGGCGCCGGCTCGGAGACCACGCCGACGGTCTATCTCAAGAACCTGCAGACTGGCATGTCCAGCCTGGTGGACGGATGCCCCGGCGGGGTGATGAGTTTCGTCCCCGCCCCCGGACACCCCGAGCTGTTCTACTCCGTCATGGGTCTCTTCCCGCCCTTCGTCGGGAAGGAGGCGGGCATCTTCATGCACCGTCGCACGGGCCTGACCTGGGTGACGACCAAGGCCATGGACCTGCCCTTTGCCCACCGCTGCGACATCCTCGAGAAGGAGAGTCGGAGCTGGCTGTTCGCCGCCTCCTGCAGCAAATTCAAGAAGGATCCCGCCGACTGGTCCAAGAGCGGCGAGCTGTACGTCATCCCGCTCGACAGCATCACCGGCCTCCCCGGCGAGCCGGAACTGGTCTATGATCGGATCTGGCGCCACCATGGCATGCTCAAGGCCCGCGTGGACNNCGCCTGTTCGACCAGGAGGTCAGCGAATTCGGCCTGATCGACCTGGACGGTGACGGACAAGACGAGCTCGTGACCATCGAGCCTTTCCACGGCAACAGCCTCAACGTCTACAAGCAGGTCGGCGGCGCCTGGCAGAAACGCTACACCGACGAACTCTGGTTCGGCCACGGCCTGAGCTGCGGCATGTTCCGGGGCGAGCCGGTCATCGTGGTGGGCAACCGCCGCGGACCGCTCACGCTAAACCTGTACCGCCCGCAGGCAGACGGCTCTTTCGCCCGGGAAATTCTCGAAGAGCAGGCTGGACCCACGCAGACCCAGGTCTTTACAGCTGGCGGCCAGGATTATATCCTCAGCGCCAACCAGCTCAAGAATGAAGTTGCACTCTATTATTAATCATTATGGACAATAAAACGAAACAGATAGGTCTCGTCGGACTTGGCGTCATGGGCAAGCCGATGGCCAAGAACATCCTCAAGAACGGATTCTCCCTGACCGTATTCGACATCAAGCCCGAACCGGTCCTGGAACTGGTAGCGCTCGGTGCCAAGGCGGCGGAGACGCCCGCGGCGCTGGCCGCCTCGTGCGATATCATCATCACGATGCTCCCGAACTCTCCCCACGTGGAGAGCGTCGTCTGCGGCCCGAACGGCATCCTCGAGACGATCCGGCCGGGATCCGTCTATATCGACATGAGCTCGGTCTCCCCGGTCGTCTCCAAGAAACTGTACGGCATCATGGCCGAGAAGGGCGTCGAGATGCTTGACGCGCCCGTCAGCGGCGGAGAGCCCAAGGCCATCGACGGCACGATGTCGATCATGGTCGGCGGCAAGCAGGAGGTCTTCGACTCCGTCATGGACGTCTTCCAGGCAATGGGCGAGGCCATCACGCTCGTCGGCGAGATCGGCAGCGGCAACACCTGCAAGCTGGCCAACCAAATTATGGTAGCCCTTCACCTCTCGGCCGTCGCAGAGGCGATGGTCTTCGCCGAGAAGGCCGGCGTCGATCCGGAGAAGGTGTACAAGGCCATCCGGGGCGGTCTGGCCGGAAGCACGGTGCTGGATGCCAAGATGGACAGGATTCTCGACCGCAATTTCAAACCCGGCGGTCCCATCTGGATGCACACCAAGGACCTGCTGAACGTCCGCGACGCGGCCCTCGCCATCGATGCGCCCATCCCGCTGACCACCCAGGTCCTGGAGGCTTTCAAGGCCTGCAAGTGCGACGGGCACGTGAATGACGACCACTGCGGCGTCATTCAGTATTGGGAGAAACTCGCCAACGTAACGGTCAAACGCCGCAAATAATATGAATATTAAATTATTAAGCATCTCGCTGATGGCAGGACTCACCCTGACCGCAGGCGCCTTCGCGCAGGAGTCGAAGGAGGCCGCCATGCACAGGAAGGCGGCCGAAATCATCTCCCAGATGACCCTGGAAGAGAAGATCGGCATGATGATGAACAGCACGCCCGGTGTGGAGCGGCTGGGCATCAAGCCCTACGACTGGTGGAACGAGGCGCTGCACGGCGTGGCCCGCAACGGCCGCGCCACCGTTTTCCCCGAGCCCATCGGCCTGGGTGCCACCTTCGACCCTGAGCTGGTCCGTCAGATCGGGGACATCGTTTCGGACGAAGGCCGCGCCAAATTTGAGAAAGCCCGGGAGGCCGGCAACTACAGCCGTTATACCGGCCTCACCTTCTGGGCGCCCAATGTGAACATCTTTCGGGATCCCCGATGGGGCCGCGGCATGGAGACCTACGGGGAGGATCCCTACCTTACGGGCACTTTGGGATCGGCTTACGTGAAAGGCATCCAAGGAGAGGATCCCTTCTACCTGAAGGCAGCCGCCTGTGCGAAGCATTTCGCCGTCCACTCCGGTCCGGAATCCACCCGCCACAGTTATAACGCCGTTCCCTCCCAGAAAGATCTGTACGAAACCTATCTTCCCGCTTTCGAGCGGCTGGTAAAAGACGCGGACGTAGAAGTCGTGATGGGCGCATACAACCGCGTCTTCGGCGAGAGCGCCTCCGGCAGCAAATTCCTGCTGACGGATCTGCTCCGCGACGAATGGGGTTTCGACGGGCACGTAGTCTCCGACTGCGGGGCGATCGACGACATCTACGGCGGGCACCACATCGCGCCGGACGCGGCGGAAGCCAGCGCCATCGCGATCAAGGCCGGCCTGAACCTCGAGTGCGGGATTTCCTTCTACGCCCTGAAGGACGCTGTCGAGCGCGGACTCCTCACGGAGGCCGACATCGACAAGGCGCTCGAGCCGCTGCTGATGACCCAGCTCCGGCTGGGCATCATCTACGACGATCCCGACTGCCCCTACTACGGGGTCCCCGCCTCCGTCATCGGCAGCGCCGAGCACTTCGCCGTGGCCCGTCAGGCCGCCGTGGAGTCTATGGTCCTGCTCAAGAACGACGGGGATCTCCTGCCGCTCCGCAAGGATATCCAGAACGTGTATGTGACCGGCACGGCCGCCACCGACACCTACTCCATGATGGGCAACTATTATGGCATCTCCGACCACTACAGTACCTACCTGCAGGGGATTGTGAGCAAGGTGAGTGACGGGACCAATGTCAACTACAAGCCCGCCTACACCATCGTCCCCACCCGGGACGTGAATCCGGGAAACTTCGCCACTGCGCAAGCTGCACAGGCCGACTACACCATCATGTTCATGGGTAACAACGGCACCACCGAAGGCGAGGAGAGCGACGCAATCAGCTCCCCCAGCATCGGTGACCGCCTGAGCATAGACCTTCCTGAAAATCAGTTGGAGTTCTTCCGGAACGTGGTGCGGATGCGCACCAGCAACAACCACCTCATCGTGGTCCTGACCGGCGGCAGCCCCGTGAACCTGCAGGAGATTGCAGCCGGTGCCGATGCCGTGATCATGGCCTGGTACCCCGGGCAAGAGGGCGGCGACGCGCTGGCCGAGCTGCTTTTCGGGGAGAAGAATTTCAGCGGCAGACTGCCGATCACCTTCCCGATTTCCTCCGACCTGCTCCCCGCCTTCGACGATTACACGATGGAGGGACGCACCTACAAGTACATGACAGACAATACGATGTACCCATTCGGATATGGCCTCTCCTACGGCAGCTGCCAGTATGGCGAGCTGTCGCTCCTCAGCCGGAAGCCCAAGCTGGGCCAAGCCGTCGAGCTGGAAATCCCGGTCTCCAATACCGGGTCCGTGAAGCGCACGGAGACGGTCCAGCTCTACGTGTCGACGCCCAACGCCGGCGCGGGTGCACCCATCAGCCAGCTCGTCGCCTTCGAACGGGTTACACTGCACCCGGGAGAGAGCCGCACGCTGCACTTTACCGTTACGCCGGAGCAGATGAAGGAATTCCAGCAGGACGGCAGCGCCAGACAGCTGAAAGGATCGTACACGATCACGGCAGGCACGGCCGCGCCCACCGCGCGGTCCGAAGAACTGGGCGCCACCCTCCGAAGCGTCAGTTTCAAATTGTAGAAACTACCCTTGCGGCGGGCAGCAGGTTGCACCTGACGGGCATTTTGCGAAAGCTATTTTATTTGCCCGTCAGGTGCAAGTCTGCTGCCAAAGCGGTATGTATTGCAAAGAAAAGAGGGATATACTATCTTTGCACCCGAGTTTGTGGTGTGTTGCTATGCAACTGTAAAGGGGAATCCGGTGCAAACCCGGAACTGTGCCCGCAACGGTAATTTCCAAAAGAGTCCGAACACCTGCCACGAACAAAGTTGATACCGGCGGCCCGGGGTCAGGCTGCCCTAGCGACGCAAAATTATGTTCTTATCTACCCTTTTGATTGCGGCGGGTCTGCTGGTAGCAGAAACGCCGGACACCCTCCAGGCCGTCACCATCGTGGCCGACAAAGGTGTCGTGGTGTCCAGGACGGACACCCTCGCGCTGCGAGCCGACGGGACGGCCGCCCAGGCGCTCCTTCGTATTCCCGGACTTTCCATCAGTGACTACGGCGGACTCGCCGGCCTGAAGAGCGTCAGCCTCCGCGGCCTCGGCACCGCCCATACCGACATCTACCTCGACGGCGTGCGCGTCAGCAATTTCCAGAGCGGTCAGAACGACCTCGGCATGCTGCCGATGGAGACCCTCGGCAGCGCCGTGGTGGACTATGCGCAGAACAGCATCTCCTTCAAGACCGCGAAGCCGGTCTTCGGCAGCCGCACCGTCACCGGTCAGATCGGTGCCCAGGGCGGCTCCTTCGGCACCTGGATGCCCTCCGGCCGCGTGGCCGTGAAGCTCTCCGAGCGCCTGGCCATCAGCGCCCATGTGGCCGGCATCATCACGAAGGGCGATTTCCCGTATGGGAATAACGGCGAGCGCCGCACCGGCAACGACCTCAAGCAGATCCGCACGGGCATCGACCTGTTCGGCAGCCTGGAAGGCGGCGAATGGCAGGCCAAGGCCTACTACAACGGCTCCGACCGCGGCACGCCCGGCTCGCTCGCCTGGCTCTCCACCGACCGCCAGCAGGACAAGAATGTCGTCGTGCAGGGCTCCCTGCGCAAGGCCTTCTCCGACCTGTACACCCTGAACCTCAGCGCCAAAGGCGCCTACGACAAGCTCTTCTACAAGAGCTCCTGGGGCGACAGCGAATATAACTTCACGGACTTCCAGCTGAACAGCTCCCACACCTTCCGTCTGACCGACTGGTGGGGTGTGTCGCTGGCTGCCGACCTGGAGCGGGGTGCTCTGAAGTCCCCCGGTCTGTATGACGCCACCCGCACGGCCGCCATCGCTGCCCTGGCCACGGCTTTCCGCCTCGACTGGTTCAGCGCCGACCTCGCACTCGAGTACCGCGGCACCTTCGACAAGGGCCAGCAGGCCCTGAGCAGCCTCTCCCCTTCCGTGGATCTGCGCTTCACCCTCTTCGAAGGCTTCGACATCGTCGCCTTCGGCCGCCGCGCTTTCCGCGCCCCGACCTTCAACGAGCTCTATTATCCGGGCTATGGCAACCCGAACCTCAAACCGGAAGACGCCTGGCTCACGGACCTGGGCATCGACTTCCACCGGGCGCTGAACAGCAGCTGGGCCCTCGGCCTCAAGCTGGACGGTTTCTATAACTATCTGACGAACAAGATTATCTCCGCGCCGTCTGCCGACGATCCCTATGTCTGGCTGCCGTACAACGTCGGCAAGGTGCAGGCCTCGGGCCTCGACGCCGCCCTTTCCCTGCGCTATGACAACGGTCGGCTCAGCGGAGGCTTCTCCGCCCGCTATTCCTATCAGAATGCGGTGGACAAGACGCCGGACAGCTACACCTTCGACACGCAGATCCCCTACGTCGCCAAGAATACGGTCGTCCTGACGGGCGACGTCGCCCTGGCCGGCTGGCGCCTCGACGCCGTCTGGAACTGGCGCGGCGGTCGCGTCGACAGCACCGGCGAAATGCCGAACTGGAACACGCTCGACCTCACGCTGGCCAAGGATATCACCCTGGGCAATCTCGGCGTGCTGAGTCTCAACGTCTCCGCCCGCAACCTGCTGAACTGCCGCTACGAACTGGTGCGCGACTACCCGATGCCGGGCCGCTCCTTCCTCGGCGGATTCACCTTCAAGTTCTAGCAGCTATGCTGCTGAGTCTGCTCTATGTCCTGCTGTCGGGGATCGCGCTCCCCGTCGGAGGCATCCAGATGCAATATTTGTGGCGTAACCAGCTCGGGGATGTCTATTCCCTCGGGCTGGGCAGCGCCGCCTGTCTGGGCGCAGCCGCCGCCACGATGTCGGGCTGGTGCTCGCTGACCGTCGGGTCCTTCGTCTGCACGCTGATCTGCACGATCATCTGTTTCTTCGTGACCCTGCGGGTCTCCACGCAGAACCTGATCACCTTCGGCATCATTTTCGGCACCTTCATCGGCTCGCTCGGCACCATCGTCGTCACGAACGCCCCCACGGGCGACCTGCTCAAGCAGTACTACCTCTGGGGCGCGGCCAACTTCCACCTGGAAGGCGTCACGACCGGTGACATCATCTTCTCGCTGGTGCTGTTCGCGCTGGGCTTCGGCGCGGCGCTGTATTCGCACCGCGACCTGACGCGCCATTTCAACGGGGAGATCGAACTGCCCGCGTGGCGCAAGGCCGTGGCCCTGACGATGATCATGTTCCTCGTGACTTCGGCCGTGAGCATCTGCGGTACCATCGGATTCATTTCCCTGGGCGTACCGAACCTCAGCCGCATCATGTGCAAGAGCACGGACATCCGCAAGCACTACCTGCTCTCCAGCGCGATGGGAGTCGGGCTGCTGCTGATCACCTATGTGGTGGTGGAATACGTGAACTTCGGCATATACCTGCCGGTCAGCGCCACGATGGCCATCATCGCGCTGCCCCTGACGGTGTTCCTGTTCACGCGGAACGATTCATCCAAGGCAGCACATTAAAAAATGAATCCCGGGCTTGACCCGGGATTTTTTATTTACTTTTCTTGGCGGCTTCCTTCAGCCCCAGGCGGATATTCTCGATGACAGCCTTCGAAGAGAAAGTGGCACCGCTCACGGCGTCCAACTGGACTTCGGAGGCTTCTTTGATGCTCTTGCCGATGAGCGCCGTGAAGATGGAGCTCTCCTTCACCCGCTGGAAGAAACCGGGGCTCTCGACGTTCGGCAGGGCCTCGATCTTCTCGATCTTGCCGTTCTTGACGGTGATTTCGACAGGGGTCGGACCGGCATAGCCGAGGACGTCCTTGCCCAGGGTTTCGGTATTGATGACGAAAGAGTTTTCTTTCGGTCCTTTGCAGGCCGCAGCGACACTCAGACTGACGAGTACGCAGGAGAGAAGTAGAATGATACGTTTCATGATACAAAGATAGCTTGTATTTTCGCCTCCGGCAATCCCCACAAATGATTATTCTGCCAGGAGCAGCGCGCGCAGCTCCGACGCCGTGTCCACGATCCGCGGGGCGTCGCCCAGCTCCGCGCGGGTACGAAAGCCCCAGCTCACCGCCACGCAGGACACGCCGGCGTTCGCCGCCGTCGCAACATCGGTCGCGGAATCGCCCACCATCACCGTTTCCTGCACGGACACGCCCGCCTGCGTGCGGATCTCCTCCACGACGGCCGGATCCGGCTTCAGCGGCGCGCCCGGCCGGCTGCCGAGCACGGTGGTGAAACGGATGTCCGGAAACATCCGGCCGACCAGCTTCTCCGTACCGGCCTGGAATTTATTGGAAGCCACGCCCAACAGCACGCCTTTCGCCTGCAGTTCCGCGAGCAGCTCCGGGATGCCCGGATAGGGACGGGACTGCTCGTCGATATGTTTGATATAATAGGTCAGGAAAACCTCCAGCAGCGCATCCAGCGCCTGCTCGTCCTCGCGCATCGCTTCCGGCATCGCCTGCTTCATCAGATTGCGCACGCCGTGCCCCACCATCCCCCGGAACGCCTCCGGCGCATGCTGCGGCAGGCCCTTCGCGGCCAAGGCGGCATTGGCGGCCGCCCCCAGATCCGCAATCGTGTTCACCAGGGTACCGTCCAGGTCAAAAATCACCAGTTTGTTTTTCATGGCGCAAAGATACGCCCAATTATTTTGAAAATCGCTTGCAAGTTTCAAAAAAAGCAGTACCTTTGTAATCCCAAACGGGAAACGGGGTATTAGCTCAGTTGGTAGAGCGTTTGAATGGCATTCAAAAGGTCAGGAGTTCGA
>LXOW01370310.1_pt1 | contig 32597 bp, 27 predicted proteins | sample 1368591 | NCBI WGS metagenome assembly LXOW01 (sample SAMN04884650, study PRJNA319009) | bovine gut metagenome | isolation source: Cow rumen | host: Bos taurus | place: Italy: Legnaro (PD) | collected 2014-07-09
ATTTGAACTTCCGGCCTCTTGAACCCCATTCAAGCACGCTACCAAACTGCGCTACACCCAGAAATAAGCGGTCGCTTTTTCAACCGTGGTTATATTAGCATTGAGGCATGAAAAAGTCAAGCCCTATTTTTCTGCCCCGATGCATTGTGTATTCCATATGGGGGAAAGGTGTGATATACTGTAGAAAACGAACGGGGGAGAAGCATATGCGCAAGCTTTGGATCGATACCGATACGGCGTCCGACGACGCGGTGGCCCTGCTCATGGCTCTGCGGGAGCCTTCCGTGGAGGTGCTGGGCATCAGCGTGGTCATGGGGAACGTGAGTTTGGAGCGGGCCGTCCGCAACGCTCTCATCAGCGTGGAGCGGGCGGGGACCTACGCGCCGCCGGTCTACGCCGGGGCGGATAAGCCCCTTTATCGGAACACGGACTTCGCTGTGGTATGTCATGGAGTGGACGGGCTTTCCGATCGTGGATACCCCGATCCTAAGCTGATGGCAGCGCCCGGCAGTGCGGTGGACGCCATGCTGGCCTGCGCGAAAGCGAACCCCGGTGAAGTGGAGCTGGTGACCCTTGGACCCCTTACCAATGTGGCCATCGCTGCCTTCAAGGACCCGGCAGGGTATCGATGCTTCAAGTCCGTCACCATCATGGGCGGCGCCCTCCGGATGCCAGGGAACTGGAGCCCGGTTTCGGAATTCAACATCATTGTGGACCCTGAGGCCGCCGAGGCCGTGTTCCACGCGGGCGTGCCCGTGATCCTGGCCCCTTTCGAGATCTGCACGGGGGAGAGCCTGTTTCTGAAGGAGGATCGGGACAGGCTGGCTACCGCTTCTGAGGCGGGCGCCTTCGCCATCGACTGCAATACCGTGCTCATCGAGTACGGCAAGCGCCTGGGCCTCAACGGACTGTGCCTCGCCGACCCGGCGGCCATGGCGGTGGTCCTGTGGCCCGAGATCATCCGGGAGCAGCAGGTGACCTATATGTGCGTGGAGACGGCAGGGAAGTACACCACCGGCATGGTCATCTACGACTACATCGACCACCTGCATCGGCCAAACAACGGCACCGTCATCCAGCGCATCGACGGTCCTGCATACAAGGAGAGGACCATCCGCTGCCTGTCCAGATAGGATTTCCCCTTGACGCTGTGGCAGGGAAAATCGTATACTATGCATAAGGAAATGGTCATTCCTATCCTACAAACCATGTGTTACAGGGAGGTTAAACCATGAAAAAGACCATCATCACCATCTCGCGGGAATTCGGCAGCGGCGGACGGACCATCGGCCATCTGGTGGCAGACAAGCTGGGCTATGCCTACTACGACAAGGAGCTCATCAAGACCGTAGCGGAGAAGACCGGCTTTGATCCAAAATACGTGGAGGAATACGGCGAATATTCCCCCGGAAAGTCCCTGCTGTCCCTGCTGTCCTCCTACACGGGCGCTCACGGCACCAATGGCGGCATGAGTGTCTACGATTTCCTCTACGTGGTCCAGCGCAAGGCCATCCTGGAGGTGGCGGACGAAGGTCCCTGCGTCATCGTGGGCCGCTGCGCGGACTACATCCTGAAGGACAGAGAGGAAGCCCTCCACGTGTTCGTCCACGCCGACGAGGCCTTCAAGGCGGAGCGCATCGTTCGTCTCTACGGTGAGAGCGAGAAGAAGCCGGAGGAGCGGCTTAAGGAGAAGGACGCCAAGCGGGCCGTCAACTACAAGCATTTCACAGACAGGACCTGGGGCGACTGCAAGAACTACGACCTCAGCTTGAATAGCGGAAAGCTGGGCATCGAACGGTGCGTAGAGCTCATCGTACAGCTCACCAGCGAAGAATAAACCGTGACCGGCCTTGAGAGATCGGGCCGGTCTTTTTTGGTCTTGCTTTGTGAAATCACGGCTTACCCGTTGAAAGAGAAAACAGTGTGTGCTATATTAAGTATGTTAGTGGGAACACAAATACTATAGGGAGGAAGAGTATCATGAAGAAAGTACTTGCATGTTTGCTGGCTGTTCTGATGGTGCTATCCGCTGTCGCATGCGCGAAGAAGGCGGCTGAGCCCGTCGTGGAAGCCACCAAGGAGCCCGTGACCGTCACCATGGCGCCCACCGCCGTGCCTACGCCCGAGCCCACCCCAGAGCCCACGCCTGAGCCCAAGCCCGAGCCCACAGAGGTCGTTATTCTCTTTACCAATGACGTACACTGCGGCGTCAACGACGAGATCGGTTACGTAGGCCTGGCCCGCATCAAAGCTGCGCTGGAAGCTGCCAACAAAACCGTTATACTGGTGGACTGCGGCGACGCCGTTCAGGGCGACGTCATCGGTACCCTCAGCAAGGGCGAAGCCATCATCGAGCTCATGAACGCTGTGGGCTACGACGTGGCCGTTCCCGGCAACCATGATTTCGACTACGGTATGGAGCAGTTCTTCAAGAACACGTCTCTTGCTAAGTACAAGTACGTGTGCTGCAACTTCCTCAACGACAAGGGCGAAGCGGTCTTTGATCCCTACACCATCATCGAAGCGGTCGGCAAGAAGATCGCCTTTATCGGCATCGACACGCCCGAGTCCTTCACCAAGTCCACGCCCGTCTACTTTCAGGATGGGGAGGGCAACTACATCTATTCCTTCTGCGAGGGCAACAACGGTCAGGACCTGTATGACAAGGTCCAGGAGACCGTGGACGCCGTCCGCGCTGAAGGCGCTGACTATGTGATCGCACTGGCTCACCTTGGTGTTGATCACCAGAGTTCTCCCTGGACCGCCTCTGAGGTCATTGAGAATACCACCGGGATCGACGCGGTGCTGGACGGTCACTCCCACACCGATTTCAAGGTTGAATACGATAAGGATTTCGTGTCCGTCAAGAACAAGGATGGCAACGCAGTGATCCACTCCTCCACCGGCACGAAGCTCCATAACGTGGGCATGCTGACGCTGACTCCTGCCGAGGATAAGATCAATGCGTCTGTGAAGCTCATAGATGCAAGTGCGATGGCGTTCATGGATGAGGTCGGCGTGCTTGTCGAAGACAACGGTATGGGCGATGTGGTGAAGGCCGCCCTCGCGAAGAACGAGGAGCTGGTGAATACCGTGGTGGCCCACACCGACGTGGACCTGGTCATCAAGGACCCCGTGACCGGTGAGCGCATCGTCCGTTCTCAGGAGACCAACCTGGGCGATCTGTGCGCCGACGCCTATCGGGCCATGGGCAACACCGATATCGCCTTCGTCAACGGCGGCGGCGTCCGTGACACGATCAAGGCCGGCGACATCACCTACGGCCAGATCATCAAGGTCCATCCCTTCGGCAACGCCCTGTGCACCGTGGAAGCCACCGGCCAGGAGATCCTGGACGCTCTGGAGCTCTCCGTGTGCAGCATGCCCGGCGAATCCGGCGGCTTCCTGCACGTGTCCGGTCTCAAGTTCAGCGTGGATATGAACGTTGATTCCACCGTGAAGAAGGATGACAAGAAGCTCTTCATCGAAGTGACCGGCGATCGTCGTGTCAAGGACGTGGAGGTCCTCCAGGCGGACGGCACCTACGCCCCCATCGATCCCAACAAGACCTACACCGTGGCCTGCCATAACTACCTGCTGAAGGATATGGGCGACGGCTACACCATGTTCGCTGACAACAACTTCCTGACGGAGGACGTGATGCTGGACAACCAGGTCCTCATCAACTACATCGTGGAGAAGCTGGGCGGTTCCGTTGGCGCCGAATACGGCGATCCCTACGGTGAGGGCCGTATCACCATCATCGATAAGGCCAACTGATCTACGAAACACGACCATGCGGCGGCGGGAGCGATCCCGCCGCTGTTTTATGTCATTGACATGGGATGGTTTACATGGTAATATGGCATGCTTATTGAATGATCGACAGGAGAGAGAGAATGCCTGCTTGCTTTACATCTGAATCCGTCACCGGGGGACACCCGGATAAGCTCTGCGACAAGACAGCCGATGCCATATTGGACGCCATTTTAGTCCAGGACCCGTCTGCCCGGGTGGCCTGCGAGGTGACCGCCAACACGGACCATATGCACATCATGGGGGAGATCACCAGCTCCGCCCGTGTGGACTATGAGGCTATCGCCCGTCGGGTGATCCGGGACACCGGCTACACCGAGCCCGGCCGGGGCTTTGACTGCGACACCGCTCTCATCGACGTGGCGCTGAACCACCAGTCCCCGGATATCGCCATGGGCGTGGACAACGCGGACCCGCTGGAGATCGGCGCAGGGGACCAGGGCATGATGTTCGGGTACGCCTGCCGGGAGACGAAGAACTACATGCCACTGCCCATCGAGCTCTCCCATCGGCTGACCCGGCGACTGGAGACCCTGCGCAGGGACGGAACCCTGCCCTTTTTGCTGCCGGACGGCAAATCCCAGGTGACGGTGGAGTATAGGGACGGCGTTCCCAGCCGCATTTTGGCCGTGGTATTGTCTGCCCAGCATCGGGAGACCATCGACATCGATACCCTTCGGGATACGTTGAAGGAGCACGTGATCCTGCCCGCCCTGCCCAAAGCTATGATCGGCGGCTGGACGGAGTACTTCATCAACCCCACCGGCCGATTCGTGGTGGGCGGTCCTGCGGGGGACACGGGCCTCACCGGACGGAAGATCATCGTGGACACCTACGGCGGCTACGCCCGCCACGGCGGCGGCGCTTTCTCCGGCAAGGACCCCACCAAGGTGGATCGGACCGGCGCCTACATGGCCCGGTATCTTGCGAAGAACATCGTGGCCGGAGGCTATATGGACCGCTGCGAGGTCCAGATCTCCTATGCCATCGGCGTGTCCCGGCCCACCAGCATCCGCATCGAGGACTTCGGCACAGCCCATATCAACGACGTGGGCGCCTTGAAGGATCATATCATGGAGACCGTGGACCTGCGGCCCATGGCCATCATCAACCGGTTCGGCCTTCGCCGGCCCATCTACTCCGAGCTGGCCGCCTACGGCCACTTCGGCGAGAACGCCAAGGACATGCCCTGGGAGAAGCTGGACCTGGGGCTGTAAAACGAGACACAGGAAAAGGAGCCGCCTTTCGACGGCTCCTTTTGGTATCCTGGGATTTACCTTAGGCCAACAGCTTCTCCAGAGCGGCGATCTTCACGCAGACGCAGAAGATTTCCATGGCCTTCTTGAGGTCATCGAGAGGGGGATAGGAGGGGGCGATGCGCAGGTTGCTGTCGTCCGGGTCCTTGCCGTAGGGATAGGTGGCGCCCACGTTGGTCATGACGAGGCCCGCCTCCTTGGCCAGGGTGAAGATCCGCTTGGCGGTGCCGGGCATGGCGTAGAAGCTGACGAAGTAGCCGCCCTTGGGCCGACGCCAGGTGGCGATGTCCAGGGGGGCGATCTGGGTATCGAGGGCATCCAGCACAGCTTCGAACTTGGGACCCAGTACCCCGGCGTGCTTCTTCATGAGCTCCAGGGTGTTGGCCTTGTTCTTCAGGTATTTCACGTGGCGCAGCTGGTTCACCTTGTCGTAGCTGATGATCTGGGCGGTGAGGATCTTCTTGATGTGCTCCACGTTGGCTACGCTGGAAGCCATGCAGGAGATGCCGGCGCCGGGATAGGTGACCTTGCTGGTGGAGGCGAACTCATAGAACATGTCCTCCGTACCCGCAGCGGCAGCCAGGGACAGAATGTCGGGGAAGGGCACGTAGTCGCCGATGACCTCATGGATGCAGTAGGCGTTATCCCACATGATGGTGAAATCGGGGGCGGCAGGCTTCAGGTGGATGAGCCGGTCGATGGTCTCCTGAGAGTAGATGATGCCGTCGGGGTTGGAATACTTGGGCACGCACCAGATACCCTTCACGTCGGGATCCTTCACGGCGTATTCCACGAAGTCCATGTCCGGGCCGAACTCCGTCATGGCCACAGGGATCAGCTCCATGCCGAAGGTGGCGCTGACGGTGAAATGGCGATCGTAGCCGGGAGCGGGGCAGAGGAACTTGACCTTGCTGAGTTTCGCCCAGGGGGCGGGAGAGTGGAGCAGGCCATGGGTGTATGCCTTGCTGATAAGGTCGAACATCAGCTGCAGGGACGCGCTGCCGCCCACGATGACCTTCTCCGGTACGGTGTCCAGGATGTCCGCGAACAGGGCGCGGGCGCTGGGAATGCCCAGTAGCTCGCCGTAGTTGCGCACGTCCAGCTTGCCGTCGTAGCAGTCCTCCGCCGTGGACAGGACGGTCAGCATATCACTGACGATGTCCAGCTGTTCTGCGGAGGGCTTGCCGCGGGCCATGTTCAGGCTCAGACCCTTCGCTTTGATCTCTGCGTACTTCTCCTGCAGCGCCTTGAGTTCTGCGATCTTCTCGTCCTTGGTCATGGATGCATAGGGTTTCATGAGTGCCTCCTTCATCAATAATTGTGGATACTGTGGAAACTGTGGACAATAGGGAAAATAGTGTTTACAGTGTGACTACGGTGCCCGCGTCGCCGTTGAGGGCGTCCACCGCCTTTTCGAGGGACGTGATGATGCACTTGCGCTGAGGCTTGCTCAAAGCGAACTTCATGGCCGCTTCCACCTTGGGCAGCATGGAACCGGGGGCGAACTGGCCCTCGGCGATATACTTCTTCGCGTCCTCCACGGTCAGCACCGAAAGATCCTTCTGATCGGGCTTCTTATAGTTGATGGACACGTTCTCCACGGCGGTGAGGATGACCAGAGCGTCAGCGTCCAGATCCTCCGCCAGCTTCTCGCTGGCCAGGTCCTTGTCGATGACCGCCGCAGTGCCCGTCAGGGTGCCGTCCTCGTTCTTCACCACGGGGATGCCGCCGCCGCCCACGGTGACCACCACGAACCCAGCATTTTCAAGAGCCTTTACGGCGTCCAGTTCCACGATCTCCACAGGAAGGGGCGAAGCCACCACCCGGCGATAGCCGCGGCCGGCGTCCTCCTTCATGGCGTAGCCCCTCTCGGCGGCGATCTTCTCCGCTTCTTCCTGCGTATAGAAGGGACCGATGGGCTTGCTGGGGTTTTGGAACTTGGGATCGTTCTTATCCACCACCACTTGGGTCACCACGGTGACCACCTGCTTGTCCACGCCCCGCTGCCGCAGGATCTTGGAGAGGCCCTGCTGGATGTGGTAGCCGATGTATCCCTGGGACATGGCGCCGCACACGTCGAAAGGCATGGCGGGGGTCACGTGGGAGGCAGACTCGTTCTGCAGCACGATGCGGCCCACCTGAGGACCGTTGCCGTGGGCGATGACCACGTCGTACCCGGCTTCGATGATGTCCGCGATGTAGGCCGAGGTCTTTTCAACAACTTCAAGCTGGGATTCGGCGGTGGCCGGTTTTCCCGCTTCCTGGAGCGCGTTACCGCCCAGGGCGATCACGATACGTTTCATAAGCGTCCTTTCTGCCATGCAAGATTTGTTTCATTGTCTGTCTATATTATAGCCCCCCAAGGGGATACATGTCAACTTTGAAAGGTTGATACTGCCGCGAGTTTGTGGTAGAATACCCCCAGCGGAACAAGGAGGAAGCCATGAAGGACCCGAATTTCGATGTCGCCTTTTCCATCGGCGGTTTCAACATATACTGGTACGCCATCCTGCTGGCTCTGGGCATCGCCGCGACCATGCTGATCACCGATAGGCGCTCTAAGGGCAGGGACGTTCCCAAGGATATCGCCCTGGATCTCTGCATACTGGGGGTGCCCTTCGGCGTGGTGGGCGGCCGCCTGTTCACCTGCCTGTCGGGGACCGTCAGTTGGGGTAACTTTTTCGATCTCTCCCGTCCGGGACTGTCCTTCTTCGGAGCACTGTTCTTTGCAGGGCTCGCCATAGTCACATATCTGAAGCTGCGGAAGGCTGACCTGGGAGAGATGGCAGATATCACCGCGCCAGCAGCCTTCGCGGGCATCGGCATCGCCGTGTGGGGCGACTTCTTCAACCGGGCCAACTACGGCCCCCTGGTGGAGAAAACCTCCCACAAGTGGTTCCCCCTGGCCACCTTCGGGGACGATCTCAAGATACATTACGCCGCCTTCTTCTATGAGTTCCTGCTCTGCGTTGCCCTGATCGTTCTTTACTACGTTCTTTTCCGCAAGGTGATCCGACGCAAGGCCGACCGTTTACTGGTCATGGCTCTTGCCTACTGCCTGGGCCGGTTCGGTATCGACAGCATCCGCCTGGGCCTGGTCATGATGGGTCCCATCGCCTTCGATCAGATCTGCGAGATCGTCCTCTGTATACTGTGCCTCATCCTGCTGCTGGCGAAGAAGCCACTGGCGAAGGTCCAGGATGCGGCAGCTGCAGAGGAGATTGCACGCGTCGAGACGGTGGAACCGGAGCAGCCGAAAGCGGAGCCCGAACCGAAAGATACATTCGACGGATTGAAGTAAAGAGCATGGGTAAGCGGGATCACAATTCCATACGGTACCTGCTGTTGGTGGTCTTCATGATGGCCCTCCCGCTGGCTGGCTGCGTCCGCCAGGACGCCTGGCTGACCTATTCCGTGCCGGAGACCCAGCAGCCCACAGCCACGGCGGTGCAAACGCTGGCGCCCACTATGGAGCCCATCCCTCTGGAGGTGGAGCCCATCCTCGGCGAAGACTTCCACACGGACCGCAAGGGTATCCCCATCTTGGACAAGGACGCCCACTATTTCACTTACTATCTGACCTTCTCCGACCTGCGCATCTACGAGGAGGACGGCTACACCTACATGGACGGTGTCTGCACCAACTCCTTCGACGGTACGCTGACGGGGGACGCCCAGATCTGCTTCTACGACAAGAACGAGAAGCTGGTGGGCTACGGCGTCCTCCACACGGCAGAGGGCGGGCTGACGCTGGCTGTGGGGCCCAACCGTATCTACGCTGAGATTCTGTCCGAGGTGGACGTCCAGCAGCTCACCTGCCATATCGAACAGATCACACCCTTCAACCCAGCCTGACCGCCGCCATCGGTAAACAAAGCGTTAATTCCGTAAAAAGCGCCTTTACAGCGCTTTTTTCCTGCTCTACACTGATCTCGCATTTTTATCTTGAACAGAGGACAGGAAGACCATGGAAACGGCAGAACGGATCTGCAAGCGGTTTCACAGCTATTTACTCTCCGGCGAATACACCGGACGGGTGGGAACGATCACGGGGGAGAAGCTGGAGATAGAGACCACCTTCGGCGTGGTGGGCATCCAGAACGCGGGCGCGCTGCAGCCCTTCTGCTGTTTAGTCAGCGGCATCCAGCCTTTCACGGCCATGGACATCACTTCGGGCATGGACGTTCTGCTGGACAAAAAGGGCATCGCCATCCCCGACGCGGAGTTCTCCGTGGACGTAACGCTGGCGGAGGACGTGGACCTGACCATCGAGTGCATGGTGAACCTGTTTCTGCCGGTTGACATCTCCATACGCGCCCGGTATATCCATCGGATCGTGGAACAGTATTCCTCCAGCGAGGATCTTTCCCTCCTCATCATCGCGCCGGACAGCATCCCCGACCTGCAGCGCATCCGCACGGCCCTGCAGGACCTGTCCCTGGCCTTCTTTGAACAGGATCTTGAACATATCCAGCATGCGGCAGGAGCCTGCTCCGGATTCGGCATCGGTCTTGTCCCTGCCTCGGACGCCCTGCTTTGTGGGTATATGGCCTGCTTCTCCTGCCTGTCATACGCCCTGGGCCGTAGCCGAGAGACGGTGCTCAATATCACCCGGGCCGCCGCGGCGGGCGGCGCCGCCAACACCAGCGAGAGCGGCGCCATGGCCCTGCTGCAGGCGGGGGAAGGCATCGTACCGGAGGACGTGTTCCAACTTCTAAGGAGCGTGTTTTCCGACATTCCCTACACGTCCTTGTCCGCCTGGGGCAACCGGACGGCCAAGGCGGCCAACGGTGTCAACGTGCTGGTGGGCGTCAGCATGGCCCTCCACGACCTGTATTTGAAGAACGCCCTGTAATGCTCTTTTTGCTTGTGAAACGGGAGCGCCTGTGGTACACTATGACCATGAAGGCGCTCCTTTCTCTAACCGTTTTGCTTATGACGCTGGTCTGCCTGTGTGGCTGTCAGTTTTCATCGGCCCAGGCTGAGCTGCCCGAGGAGGATATGCCCGTGGGCAACGCGTTCACGCTCCCCTCATCTGACGGCAAGATACAGGAACAGACGTTTATTGAGGTATGCAGGTCAGATCACGCCGTCGCCTATGTGCAGGCCCATGCTGTCAGCGATGATACCGCCGGGGACCTGCTGGACGCTTTTGAAGGGACCATATACCCCGCTCTGCCCCTGGATGAGGGGAAGGCATCCATTTTGATCTTGTATATGGACGGGCTTACCTACGGCTATACGCCCCTGCCCGTGACGGACCAGGGCCCCATGATCTGCCTGAACGCCCTGTACCCGGAGGAACTTGCCTACGCCCTGGCCCATGAGTACCAGCATCTCTGCGCCTGGTACGCCTGTGAGGCTGGGGGTACCGCCCTCTCCGAGGGAACGGACGAGCTATTGTCGGATATCTTCTGCGAGCTCCTGTATTCGGAGCATGGCGTCCTGTCTAAGGAACGGGCCGTGGCTGCCAGAGAAAGGATCGACGCATGGGGCACCGACGCCCTGCCGCATGTATACGACTATATTCGGGCAGGATATGGGGAGGAAGAATGGCTGAACGCCATGGAGAATAGAGAATGATACTGGATCGTAAAAAACGGATAGGCTGCCTGCTGCTGGCGCTCCTGCTGCTGGCGTTCACCGGCTGCACAAAGGTGGAGGAGCTGATATCTGTCGCTCCTCAGGACGCTCTGGTCATCAACGAGGTGGTCACCAGCAACCAGCTGAGCCTTCGGGACGAGGTCTACGGCAGTCCTGACTGGATCGAGCTTGCCAACGTTTCCGGTCAAAGCATCCGTCTCAGCTCCTACTATATCACGGATAACGTGGAGGCCTCCCAGAAGGCGTTTCAGCTGCCGGACGTGGTGCTGCAGCCAGGCGCATTTTATCTCCTCTACGCCAGCAAGAAGGGCGGCGATAACTGTCTGGGCTTCTCCCTGAAGAAGGGCGGAGAGATGCTTTCCCTTTTGGATTCTCACATGGAGGTCATCTCCTCCCTGGTGGTGCCGTCCCTGATCCGGGACGTGTCCTACGCCAGGCGTCCTGACGGCTCCTACGGATTCTGCGATCTGCCCACGCCCGGGGTCGCCAACGAAGGCAGTATCGCCGACGCCATGCCCCTTTCCTCCCAGCTGGTGAAGGAAGCGGACGTGGTGGACGAAAATAAGCCCCGCTCGCTCCCTATCCTCATCACAGAGGTGGTCTCCAAAAACAAAGCTTCCCTGTCCGTCGACGGCTGCCAGGGCTGTACAGAGTGGGTGGAGCTCTACAATCCTAACGACACTGCCGTGTCCCTGACCGGCTTTACCCTGACCGACGACATGGCGGACACGGAGAAGCATAACTTCTCCGAGGCGGAGCTGGGCCCCGGCCAGTATCTCGTCGTCTGCTGCGGTCGGAAGTCCTGCACCGCGGCGGGACATGTGCGGGTGGATGTGGGCCTCTCGGCCCAGGGGGAGGAATTGTATCTCTTCGACAGCAATGGGTATACCCTGGATCAGATGGCCTTCCCGGCTCTCGATACGGACGTTTCCTGGGCTAAACGGAGCGACGGCACCTGGGGGTATTGTTTCAAGTCTACCCCTGGCAGCGGACCCATGGATGCCGACATCGTGACCGACATGTCGCCCCTGCCCATGGGCGATCCATTCCATACCGTCTATATCAACGAGGTCCTGTATCGCAACACCCGCAGCATCCTGGACGAGGACTCAGATCGATCCGACTTCATGGAGTTGTACAACGGCGGGGAATATGCTGTGGATCTCCGCGGCTGGTACCTCAGCGACAGCGTCGAGAAGCTGAACAAGTGGGCCCTGCCCGACGTGTCCATCGCGCCAGGCGAATTTCTTCTTATCTTCCTGTCGGGTAAGGACCGCGACAAAGGAGAGCTCCACGCCTCCTTCTCCCTCCACGCAGGGGAGACCATGGTGCTGTATGACAGCGTGGGCCGCCGCTACGACGCCGTCACGATCCCTGAGACGGAGGAGAACGTATCCGTCGGCCGCAGCGCTTCCAAAGAGATCGTCTTCTACAGCCACCCCACGCCCCTGGAGGAGAACGGGAACCCGCTGACAACTGGTAAATAAGCACATAACTCTATCAGCGCCCGGAGAACGCTCCGGGCGTTTTGTTGCCCGTGCAAGAAGAAGCATAAAACGGGGCAGGCTGATCCTATGAACAGAATCGTTATCTTTATCGTGGGAACTGTCACGTCCGCGGTCTCGGAAATATTCTGGCGGGGGCGATATCGCCGTTCCATTGCCCTGTGGGGCGGTGTAGGCATGCTGCTCCTAAGGCGTATCGTGCTGCGGTTTCCCTTTGAGAGCCGGGCGCTGCTGTGTCTCGGCGGGGCGCTGCTGTTGATCGTGCTGTGGCTCACTTGTGCGTTGATCCACGAGATCCGGATGAAAGGCTCATATATCCCATCGCTGTCCCTGCCCGGCTTCTCCTACAGTCTGTATCGTTTTCTGCTCATCGCACCAGCATATACTATTATTGAATATCTGGAGTCCTTGTTCCGTATGTAATTCGCAGAAGATCTTGCAGGACGGCACTTTCATACTTGCATTTGTGCCTCGTATAGAGTAACATGGAAGCATTCCTTGGGAAGGGCTTCATACCATGAACAACCTGCTGAACGAGATACAGAAACGCATGTCAGGCTTGTCCAAAGGACAGCAGCGCATCGCCAACTTCATCACCTCCTGCTATGAACAGGCCGCCTTCATGACCGCAGCCAAGCTGGGGGAGACCGTAGGCGTATCCGAATCCACGGTGGTCCGCTTCGCCTACGCTCTGGGCCTAGAAGGCTATCCCGCTTTGCAGGACCGGATGCAGGAGATGGTCCTGGGCCGCCTGACATCCGTGCAGCGGGCGCAGCTCGCTTCCGGCATCAAGAAGAACGAGGTGTTCAAGACTGTCCTGAACACGGACATGAACTCTATCCGCACCACCATGGAGATGGCGGACGAGGAGCAGTTCGACAAGGCGGTAGAGACCATTCTCCAGGCACGGAAGGTCTACGTACTGGGTCTTAGGTCCGCCATGCCCCTCGCCATGTTTCTGGCGTATTACCTGGATTACATCTGCGGCAACGTGGTCACCTTTTCTGCCAACCTCCAGGATCTGCGGGAGACCATGGTACGCATGGACGCCCGGGACGCTTTCATCTGCATCAGCTTCCCCCGCTACAGCACCCGCACCGCCGAGGCCATGGCCTACGCAAAGTCCCGGGGCGCCAAGACCATCGCCCTCACAGACAAGCAGGATTCACCCATCGGCGCCATGGCGGACGTGGTGCTCCTCGCGAAATCCGATATGGCTTCCTTCGCCGATTCCCTGACGGCGCCCCTGTCCGTCATCAACGCCATCATCGTGGCGGCCGGCCTTCAGAGCGAGAAGGAAGTACAGGAGCACCTGAGGGAGCTTGAGAACGTGTGGAATCGGGATCAGGTCTACCTGACCGACGGAGAGGACGGGAGATGAGCCCCCTGTCCGTTGCGGTCATCGGCGGCGGCGCCGCGGGGCAAATGGCGGCCATTATTGCGGCCCAGAACGGTCATCGGGTCACGCTGCTGGAAAAGAACGAAAAGCTTGGAAAGAAGCTCTATATCACCGGTAAAGGCCGCTGCAACGTGACCAACGACTGCGGCCGGGACGGTTTTTTCGCCAACGTGATCCGCAATCCCCGTTTCCTCTACAGCGCCTACGCCGCCTTCAACGAGCGGGACATGATGGCCTTTCTCGAACAGAACGGCTGTCCGGTGAAGGTGGAGCGGGGCCAGCGGGTCTTTCCCGTGTCCGATAAGTCCAGCGATGTGCAGAAAGCCCTGGACCGGGCCCTGAAGACCGCTGGCGTGAGCATCCGTTTGAACACGGACGTGTGGGAGATCATCGCCGCAGAAGGCGCCGTCACCGGCATACGCACGGATCGCGGTGCGGAAGCTTTCGATCGGGTCATTCTGACCACCGGAGGGCTCAGCTACCCCTCCACCGGTTCTACGGGGGCTGGCTTTGAAATGGCCAAAGCGTTGGGCCATACGGTGACGGACCTTCATCCGTCCCTGGTGCCTCTGGAAACGGTGGAGAGCTGGCCCTTCGCCCTCTCTGGCATCACCCTGAAAAACGTGCGCCTGACTGTGAAAAAGGGCGGCAAGATCATGTATACGGAACAGGGGGAGATGCTGTTGACCCACTTCGGCGTGTCCGGCCCCCTGGTACTCACCGCTTCCGCATATCTGGCAGAGGACCCAGCCGGGGCGGAGCTGTACATCGACCTGAAGCCCGCTATCCCGGAGGAGGAGCTCCACGCCCGGCTCCAGCGGCTCATACAGGATAACCCTAAAAAAGCCGTGGGCGGGGCCTTCTCCGGCGTCCTGCCCACCCGGCTCCTGGACGCGGTCTTCGATCAGGCTCGCATCAAGCCCTGGGCGCCCGCCTCCTCCTTCACGAAGGAGCAGCGGCAGGCCCTGGTCAGCGCTCTCAAGGACATGCCCCTCACCGTCAAGGGGGCTCGACCCTTCTCCGAGGCCGTGGTGACCCGGGGCGGGATCAGCGTGAAGGAGGTCAAGCCCTCCACGCTGGAATCCAAGCTGGTGTCCGGCCTGTACCTGGCCGGTGAGATATTGGACGTGGACGCCTTCACCGGCGGCTTCAACTTACAGATCGCCTGGTCCACAGGCGCATTGGCAGGAGGCAGCATATGAACATTACCAACGGCATCGCACTGGACGGGCCTGCCGGGGCGGGCAAGAGCACCATCGCCAAGATCATCGCCAAAAGGCTGGGGCTTCCGTATCTCGACACGGGCGCCATGTATCGGGCCATGGCCCTCTGCGCCCTTTCGGAGGGAGTATCCCTGACGGACGCCGAAAAGGTGGGGAAACTGCTGGACCGGACGGATATCCGAGTGGTATACCAGCCCGACGGCCAGCACGTGCTCATAAACGGCACGGATGTGACGGGCCGCCTCCGAGAGGAGGAGATCGGGAAGGGCGCGTCCCTCATCAGCAAGCTTCGCTGCGTCCGGGACAAGCTGGCGGGCATGCAGCGGGACATCGCTCACGAGACCCACGCGGTGCTGGACGGGCGGGAGATCGGCACCTTCGTCATCCCCGAGACCCCGTATAAATTCTATATCAGCGCTTCCAGCGAGGAGCGTGCCCTGCGCCGGGTGCGTCAGCTGGAAGAGAAAGGAGAGAAGCCTGATTTCGATCTGATCCTGAAGGATATAGAAGCAAGGGACTATCAGGACAGCCATCGGGACTACGCGCCTCTTCGACAGGCGGAGGACGCTGTGTTCATCGACACCACCCATATGACCATTGACGAGGCCGTGGACGCGGTCCTAAAAGCCCTGGAGGCGAAATAGATGCTGTACTGGTTCGGCAAGATCGTCATAGCGCCCTTTATGTGGCTGATCTTTCGGCCCCAGATCCATCATCGGGATCGGCTCTATTCATCGGGGGCGGTCATGTATCTCTGCAACCATTTTTCCCTGGCCGACGCCGTAGCTATCGCCGCGCTCAGTCCCAGGATCATTCGGTTCATGGCCCTGGAAAAACTGTTTGCAAAGCCTTTTGCAAGAGCATTTTTCAAGAGCTTGTATATGATCCCCGCCGGAGAAGGCGGCGGCTCCCGTCTGGGCCCTGTGAAGCGTGCCATCGCTCTGCTCAACGAAGGGTACGCCTTCGGCATCTTCCCGGAGGGACATCGGTCTCCTGTATATACGGAGATGGACGCCTTTGAGAAAGGGGCTGCGTTTATCGCTCTTCGAACCAACGTGCCCATCATCCCCATCTATATGGATCCTCTCAGCTGGAAGCGGATGCGCATCAGGATGGCTGTGGGAGAGTGGATCTACCCAGAGGAAGTAAAGAAGAGCTGTCCCGGTCAAAAGGGCGTGGACGCCCTGACGGATCGGATCGAGGATACCCTGAACACCCTGCGGGTAGAGGTGGAGGACATGGTCCCCGCCAGGGTAAGGCGCAAGATATGAAGGTCATCGTGGCGAAAAACGCCGGGTTCTGCTTCGGTGTCCGGCGTGCGGTGGAACTGGCCACAAACGAAGCTAAAACCCGGGGCCGGGTCTACACCTGGGGCAAGCTCATCCATAACGAAGACGTGGTCCGATCCCTGGCGGCGGAGGGCATCCTGCCGGTGGAGGATCTGGACGGTATGCTGGCGGGGGATACCCTCATCATCCGGGCCCACGGAGCTCCGCCCTCCTTGTTCGCAGATTGTGAGCAGAGGGGCATCCGTACTGTGGACGCCACCTGTCCCTTCGTGGCCCGCATCCATCCCATCGTTCAAAAAGCTGTCACGGCGGATATTCCGGTATATATCGCTGGTAAACGGACCCATCCGGAGGTCATCGGCACCGCTGGCTGGGCCCAGGGCAAGGCTATCATTCTGGAGACTCCGGAGGAAGCGGAGCTGGCGAAGGCAGGGGAGACGGGCTGTCTGGTGGCACAGACCACGCTGTCGGAACATACATTTGAGGAGATCGTGTCCGTTCTCAGACGTCGCGTCCCGGGCTTGGTGGTCCACAACACCATCTGCCGCACCACCCGTACCCGGCAGGAGGAAGCGGAGGAGCTGTCCCGCCGGTGCACGAAGATACTGGTGCTGGGTTCCAGCCAAAGCGCCAACACCCTGGCCCTGGCGAATTTGTGTAAAATGCACTGTTCGGACACCAAAATGATAGACGATATCGGCAAAATCCCTCTTGAATTATTCAAATTGGATGATATAATAGGGTTGGTAACTGGTGCATCGACACCAGACCCGATGATTAGGGAGGTTATACAAGGAATGAGCGAACTCGAACAGACGACGATCAACACCAATGAAGCGGAAGCTCCCGCTGAGGTAGTCGCCGAAACCACCGAACAGGCCGTGGAAGAAGCTGTTGTTGCGGCCGAAGAACCCGTTGCCACTGCTTTTGAGAAGGCAGAGGAAGCCGTTGCGCAGGTCGCTGAAGAAGTGGCCGCCAAGGCAAAAGAGACCGTGGAGACCGTCGTGGAAGCCGTGAAGGAAGCCGTCGCCCCCGTGAAGGACGCTGCGGAAGATTTCCAGCAGGCCATCGACAGCTCCATCCGTCGGATCCGTCCCGGCCAGATCGTCACCGGTACCGTTATCGGCATCACTGACAGCGAAGTTCTGGTCAATGTGGGCTACAAGTCCGACGGCTACATCCCCCGCGCTGAGTTCTCCACCGATCCCGAAGCGGATATCGGCGTGAAGGAAGGCGAGGAGATCGATGTTGAGGTCGTCAAGGTGAACGACGGCGAGGGCAACGTGCTTCTGTCCAGGAAGAACGTCCAGAGCAAGAAGTTCTGGGACGATCTTATGGCTGAAGAGACNNAAGTGGTGGTGAAGGAAGTCGTCAAGGGCGGCTTGATCGCCGAAATGGAGGGCGGTGTCCGCGCCTTCATTCCTGCTTCGCACGTTTCCACCAAATATGTCGAGAACCTCAGCGAGTATGTGGGCAAGGCCGTGAAGGTAAAGGTCCTGGAGATCGACAAGCAGCGCAAGCGCATCGTGGCCTCCATCAAGCAGGTGCTTCTGGACGAAGCGGCTGCCCGTGAGCAGGCCAAGTGGGACGCCCTGGTGGTCGGCAGCAAGATCCACGGCATCGTCCGTCGAATCACCGACTTCGGCGCCTTCGTGGACATCGGCGGTCTTGACGGCCTGGTCCACGTGACCGATGCGGCCTGGGGCCGGGTCAAGCATCCTTCCGACGTGCTCAGCGTCAACCAGGAAGTGGATGTGCTGGTCCTTGGCGTGGACAAGGAGAAGAAGCGCATCTCTCTCGGCTACAAGCAGCTGCAGCCCAAACCCTGGACCATGGCGGGCGAGAAGTACCCCGTGGGCTCCATCGTTGAGGGCAAGGTGGTCCGCATCGTTCCCTTCGGCGCTTTCGTGGCCCTGGAGCCCACCATCGACGGTCTCATCCACATCTCTCAGGTGGCCACCCGCCGCATCGAGAAGGTGGAGGACGAGCTGAAGGTCGGCGACATCGTCCGCTGCAAGGTCCTGGAGGTCAACCCCGAGGCCAAGCGTATTTCCCTGTCTCGGAAGGAAGCTACCCTGGAGGAGCATCCTGAGATCGCCGAGCAGATCGCCGCGGAGAAGGCTGAGAAGGAGCGCATCTATCAGGAGCGCAAGGCCCAGCGTGAGAACGCCGCCCAGAACAACAGCGCCGAGCGTCGGCCCCGCGCCGAGCGCCCCGCTTCCAACGAGCGCCCCGCCAATGACGAGCGCCGCGAGTCCCGGCCGGATCGCCGCCGCCGCAACAGTGAGGATGGCGAGTACGAGCTGCCCCCGGTGACCAGCACCACCACCAGTCTTGCTGACCTGTTCGCCGGTTTCAAGACCGAGGAGTAAGCTGAAAACAGCATACGCAAAGCAGACGTCTTCGGGCGTCTGCTTTTTCATACGTCTTTCAACAAATAATCACAGTATCGCAACAGGCTTTCCTTGACACAGGGGATAGGACAGCCTATAATATATGTGGAATATAAGGGTATTCATGTGCCCAATAAAAACAGGAGGATTATGGTATGGCAAAGACCATGACAATCGACGGGAACACTGCTGCAAGCCATGTGGCTTACGCATTCTCTGACGTTGCCGCAATTTACCCCATCACCCCTTCGTCTCCCATGGCGGAGGTCGCCGATGAGTGGGCTGCCAATGGCAGGATCAACCTCTTCGGCCAAAAGGTACGCATCGCTGAGATGCAGTCCGAGGGCGGCGCTTCCGGTGCGGTCCACGGCTCTCTCAAGGGTGGCGCGTTGACCACCACCTTCACGGCCTCTCAGGGCCTGTTGCTGATGATCCCCAACATGTACAAGATCAGCGGCGAGCTGCTGCCCGGCGTTTTCCATGTGTCTGCCCGTGCCCTGGCCACCCACGCCCTGTCCATCTTCGGCGATCAGAGCGACGTGATGGCCTGCCGGCAGACCGGCTTTGCCATGATCGCGTCCGCTTCCGTACAGGAGGTCATGGACCTCGCCCTCGTCACTCACCTCAGCGCCATCAAGGCGTCTGTGCCTTTCTGCCACTTCTTCGACGGCTTCCGCACCTCCCACGAGGTCCAGAAGATCGAAGCCATCGACTATGAGGACATGGGCAAGCTCCTGGATTACGATGCCGTAAAGAAGTTCCGCGAGCGGGCTTTGAATCCTGAGCATCCTCACCTCGGCGGCACCGCCCAGAACCCCGACATCTACTTCCAGAATCGTGAAGCGGCCAACAAGTACTATGATGCCGTGCCCGCCATCGTGGAGGACTACATGGAGAAGGTCAGCGCTCTCACCGGCCGGCCCTACCATCTGTTCGACTATGTGGGCGCTGCCGACGCGGACCGCGTGGTGGTCATCATGGGCAGCGGTGCCGATGTGACCGAGGAGACCATCAACTATCTGAACGGCAAGGGCGAGAAGCTGGGCCTCATCAAGGTACGTCTGTATCGGCCCTTCGTGGCTGACAAGTTCCTGGCCGCCATCCCCGCCTCCTGCAAGAAGCTGGCCGTCATGGACCGCACCAAGGAGCCCGGCTCCCTGGGCGAGCCCCTGTACACCGACGTGTGCACCGCGCTGCGTGAAGCCGGCCGGGACGACCTCGTGGTCGTCGGCGGCCGCTACGGTCTGGGCAGCAAGGAATTCAACCCCACCATGGTCAAGGCCATCTACGACAACCTCAAGGAGGCCGAGCCCAAGAACCACTTCACCGTGGGCATCACCGACGACGTGACCAACCTGAGCCTGCCTCTCGGCCCCACCGTCAACGCGGCCCCCGAGGGCACCATCTCCTGCAAGTTCTTCGGCCTCGGTTCCGACGGCACCGTGGGCGCCAACAAGAACTCCATCAAGATCATCGGCGACCACACCGACATGTACGCCCAAGGCTACTTCGCCTACGACTCCAAGAAGTCCGGCGGTCTCACCGTCAGCCACCTGCGCTTCGGCAAGACTCCCATCCAGAGCCCCTACCTCATCGACAGCGCGGACTTCGTGGCCTGCCATAACCCCTCCTACGTGACCAAGTACGCCGTAGCCAGCGGCATCAAAGAGGGCGGCACGTTCCTCCTCAACAGCCCCTGGACCCTCGACGAGATGGAGAAGGAGCTGCCCGCGTCCCTGAAGAACGCCATCGCCAAGAACCATCTGAAGTTCTACAACATCGACGCCATCAAGCTGGCCCAGCAGGTCGGCATGGGCGGACGCATCAACACCATCATGCAGGCCGCGTTCTTCAAGCTGGCCAACGTGATCCCCGTGGAGGACGCCGTGAGCTTCATGAAGGCCGCCGCCAAGAAGTCCTACGCCAAGAAGGGCGACGCCGTGGTCCAGAAGAACTACGACGCCATCGACATCGGCATCAACGCGGTGGAGGAGATCAAGTATCCCGAGAGCTGGGCCACCACCACCGAGGGCGCCCAGGTCGTTCCCGTGACCGACGATCCCTACTTCAAGAGCTACATCGAGCCCATCCTCGCCCAGGAAGGCGACGCGCTGCCCGTGTCCGCCATGTCTCCCGACGGCACCGTGCCCACCGGCACCACCCGTTATGAAAAGCGCGGCATCGCCGTCACCGTTCCCGAGTGGGATCCCGCGAAGTGCATCATGTGCAATCAGTGCGCGCTGGTCTGCCCCCATGCCGCCATCCGTCCGTTCCTGCTCAACGCCGAGGAAGAGGCCAACAAGCCTGAGGGCTTCGTGACCAAGCCTGCAGGCAAGGGCTTCGAGGGCCTCACCTATCGTATGCAGGTCAGCCCCCTCGACTGCTCCGGCTGCGGCAACTGCGTCGACGTTTGCCTTGCGAAGGATAAGGCCCTCAAGATGGTTCCTCTCGCCGAAGCCAAGGCCGACGAGAAGCGTTGGGACTATGCCGACGCCCTCTCTGAGAAGGACGTGAAGGTGAACCGGAAGACCGTCAAGGGCTCCCAGTACCTCAAGCCCCTCTTCGAGTTCTCCGGCGCCTGCGCAGGCTGCGGCGAGACCCCCTACATCAAGCTCCTCACCCAGCTCTTCGGCGATCGCATGGTCATCGCCAACGCCACGGGCTGTACCTCCATCTACGGCGGTTCCGCTCCCACCGTGCCTTACGCCAAGAACGCCAAGGGTCAGGGCCCTGCATGGGCCAACTCCCTCTTCGAAGACAACGCTGAGTTCGGCTACGGCATCAACCTGGCCAACAAGCAGCGCCGTCTGGGTCTCAAGGATACCGTCGAGAAGCTGATCGCGGTGCCCTGGGCCACCGAGGACATCAAGGCTGCCGGCGCCGAGTGGATCGCGGGCATGGACGATGCCGAAGCTTCCCGTGCCGCGGGAGACAAGCTCCTGGCCGCCTGCAAGGACGGCGTACAGGAAGGTTGCGACTGCGACGCCTGCACGCTGGCCCGCAAAGTCATCGAGGGCGCCGACCTGCTTACCAAGCAGTCCATCTGGGTGTTCGGCGGTGACGGCTGGGCTTATGATATCGGCTACGGCGGTCTGGATCACGTGCTGGCCATGGACGAGGACGTGAACGTGCTGGTGGTGGACACCGAGGTGTACTCCAACACCGGCGGCCAGTCCTCCAAGTCCACGCCCACCGGCCCCATCGCCAAGTTCGCGGCGGCCGGCAAGCGGACCAAGAAGAAGGATCTGGGCCTCATGGCCATGTCCTACGGCTACGTGTACGTGGCCAAGGTCTGCATGGGCGCCGATCCCGCTCAGCTCCTCAAGGCGGTCAACGAGGCCGAGGCCTACCATGGTCCTTCCCTCATCATCGCATACGCTCCCTGCATCAACCACACTATCAACATGAGCCACTCCCAGCTGGAGGCCAAGAAGGCCGTGGAGGCTGGCTACTGGCCCCTGTACAGGTACAATCCGGAGCTGGCTGAGCAGGGCAAGAACCCCTTCACCCTGGATTCCAAGGATCCCAAGTCCTCCTTCCAGGACTTCATCCTGGGCGAAGGGCGCTACGCCGCCCTCAAGAAGCAGTTCCCCGAGATCGCTGCGGAGCTGTTCGCCCGGGCCGAGCGGGAAGCCTACGACAAGATCGACTACTACAAGAAGCTGGACAACCTGGAGTAAGTCGAACAGGACAATACACATCGGAGGCGCCCTTCTGGGGCGCCTCCTTTGTACTTATATATTGCCGTAAAATCGGAAATAGTGTATAGTATAACACAGGTCACAGAAAGGAAACAAGACGTTGAAACCTCTGAAGATAGTATGCATTATATGCTTCTGTCTGTTGCTGCCCTTACATACCGTTCAAGCGGCTGAGGGGCAGGAAGCGGAGAATCTGACGGCATACTGTCATCTGAAAGCTCCTCAACACGTCTTCGTCTACAAGACCCTGGATGATCCCAACACGGCCGTCATGGAGAATTACCTGAAAGGGCAGACCATCCGCGTCACCTGGGACGAACAGGTCAACCCCCAATGGCTCTGCGTCCAATGGGGCGCGACGCGGGAGGGGATCCTTCTGCGGCAGTTCGACAAGGATGGGCACCAGATCGCAGAGGAGGTGATACCTGCTCAATTCAACACGCCTCTCAATCTCATAGACGGGGCATGTGAGGCGGAGCTTGTCGCCGGGCAGGCGGGCATGATCCCCTATCAGATCGCTCTCTTTGGGCCTGGCACTCTGCCGGACCCCTATCATACTTGGCTCGATACGCCGGATCACCTGGACTATCTGGTGATCTCCACCCATCCTGATGACGATCTGCTGTTTATGGGATGCGTCAATCCCGTCTACGGCGCGTCGAGAGGTTATCTCGGGACCGTAGCTTTCGTCACCGCTCAAAAACGCATCCGGGTCAACGAAGCGGAGAACGGCGTCTGGGCCAGCGGATGTCGGTATCGACCTATCTTCCTGGGGCTTCCGGATCTTCTCAACGTCGACGAGGAGAGCAGACGGTATTTCAACGAGGATGTGGTCGCTCAGACTTTGGTGCGCCTGTATCGTGAGAAGAAGCCCCTGGTTGTGTTCACACATGACCTAAATGGGGAATACGGTAATTGGCAGCACATGGTCGTTGCCGCCGCGGCAGCGAAAGCATATCAGCTGGCCGCCGATCCTGAGTATGACCCGGCGTCCGCAGAATCGTACGGTACCTGGCAGGTACAGAAGTTGTATATCCACATGTACGGGGAGGATCCGCTGATCGTCGAAATGGATACGCCTTTGGACGTGTTCCAGGGCAAAACCGCGTTCCAAGTGGCCCAGGCTGCGTATCTGAAGCATTTCACTCAGCTGGGCCGTAACCATAAAGTGGAGGGATCCAACGATGCGTTAGCCTGCAATCGATTCGGTATGATCGCGGGCCAGGTGTCGGCGGGGGAGGATGCCTTCGACAATATTCCGGAGAGTGCTTTCAACTTTTTCCTCAGAGGCATACGCAAAGCACAATGGCTCTGCTTAAGTAAATAGAATTCCATGTACACTTGGTCCATCGTAAAAGGGCGGACCTTTTTTCATTCTTTCAGATACAGCAGCACTGCGCATGCAAGGATCAGCGCCAGTATCAGAAAACACAGTGCCCATCGAGGCAGCATGCACAGCAGGACCACCGTCAGGATCACCAGCAGCAGGCATATGATGACGTTGCGCCAATTGACGCAGCAAAGGAAACATTTGGCTCTTTTCATAGGAAGCACCTCCATAGTACATGGTACGCAGGCGCCAGGTGAAAGGTTACCGATTTTTGGCAGGGGGCATAGGATAATGACATCCATATGCTTGTAAAGGAGGCTGCCCATGGAAGAAGCTTTGCTGTCTTTAGAAAACGTATCCGTATACTATCACACCCCTCAGGGAGAGACGGAAGCGATCCGGGACCTGAGCTTCAAAGTTGGGAAGAGGGAATTCGTAGCCGTGGTGGGGCCTTCCGGCTGCGGCAAGACCACCATGCTGTCCCTCATCATGGGCATGAACCGGCCATCTGCGGGGCGAGTGGTATTCCCCTATGGGCCCTGTCCCATGGGATATATGCTGCAGCGGGATAATCTCTTAGAGTGGCGGACTCTGGAAAAGAATGCGGTGTTGGGGCTGGAGGTACGGCACAGGCTGAACGATGAGACCAGGGCAAAGACCATCGCTCTCCTCCGGAAATATGGTTTGGGGGATTTTCTCACATACCTGCCCGGCCAGCTGTCCGGCGGCATGCGGCAGAAGGCGGCGCTGATCCGGACGCTGGCCCTTGACCCGGAATTGCTGCTCCTTGACGAGCCATTCTCAGCTCTGGATTATCAAACGAGGCTGACATTGGCCGACGAGGTCTTCGCCATCATCAAGGAGGAGGGAAAAACGGCCCTGTTGGTGACCCACGACATCGGAGAAGCCGTATCCATGGCGGATCGTGTGCTGGTGTTCTCAAATCGACCCGCTGCTGTAAAGCAGGAGATCATCCTGGACTTTCCACAGGAAATGATGCCGCTCATGCGTCGGGGTTCCGCCGCGTTTCAGGGATACTTTGCCGCTATCTGGAAGGAGCTGGAGCAATGAACACATATTCCATGGAGCATGCAGCATACCTGCGAACCCTGCGTACCCACCGGCGGGCGGTAGGTCTGTCTCGATGTATGGTCCTTTTCCTTTTTTTGGGCCTGTGGGAGCTAGGCGCACGGCTTGGCTGGTTCGACGTGTTCATCCTGTCCAGCCCAAGCCGTGTGGCCGCCGCCATCGACCGGCTATGGGGGGAGGGGAGCTTATGGGTCCACGTAGGCGTGACCCTGTACGAAACCATCATGGGCTTCCTGCTGGGAACGGCTCTAGGCATCCTGCTCGCCGTATGTCTCTGGTGGCTGCCGTTCGTCAACGAGGTCATGGACCCCTATCTGGTGGTACTGAACGCATTGCCCAAGATCGCTCTTGGCCCCGTGCTCATCGTTTGGATCGGCGCAGGCATGGGCTCCATCATCGTTATGGCGGTGCTCATCTCCCTGGTGGTGACCACGGTGACGGTCCTGGGTGGCTTCAACGCTGCGGCGGAGGAGAAGCAGTTTCTCATGCGGACCCTGGGCTCTACCAAGGCGCAGACGTTTTTAAAAGTGGTCCTGCCTGCAGGCGTGCCCCATATGATGTCGGCGCTCAAGATTTCTGTGGGCATGAGCTGGGTTGGCGTCATCGTGGGAGAGTACCTGGTGAGCAAGTCAGGCCTTGGATACCTCATCGTCTACGGCGGTCAGGTGTTCAAATTGGACCTTGTCATGGCTTCTGTGGTCATCCTGTGCCTGCTGGCAGCCCTCATGTACGGAGGTGTGGCGATACTGGAAAAGCGAGTCAGAAAGAGGTAGAGCTACAGCGTAGCCGTCGAAACATGACGCAATGGCTGGACTTTCCTATTGCAATGCCCGGGAGTATGTGGTATAATGCGCCCATATTGGGTGTATTTGCCCAAAGGGAAAGGTATTTCATGGATAGTATTTTTGAGAAGATCGAGCAGCGATTGAAGCAGGATCATCAGGTCGCCCCCAACGAGGCCACCGTTTATCAGATTCACGACGCCCTGAGTAAGCTTGTCATGGACGGTATCGCGGACAAATGGTACGAGAGCCGTCATCAGCATGAGCGCAGCCGGGGCGCTTACTATTTCTCCGCGGAGTATCTCACGGGCCGCATGGTCTACAACAATCTTTACAATCTGGGCGTCCTAAACAAGGTGAAGAAAGCCTTCGCCGACCACGGTCTGGACATCAACATGTTCGAGGAGATCGAGGACTGCGCCCTGGGCAACGGCGGTCTTGGTAGGCTCGCTGCCTGCTTCCTGGACTCCGCCGCCACACACGATCTGCCCCTGGACGGCTACGGCATTCGCTATAAGTACGGTCTGTTCAAGCAGAGCTGGCGGGACGGCTATCAGCACGAGGCTGCCGACGACTGGCAGCGGTTCGGCGATCCCTGGAGCCGCCGCCGCTCCACCCACGAGGTGCTGGTGAAGTTCTCCGACTCGACCGTACGCGCCGTGCCCTACGACATGCCCATCATCGGCTATCACACCGACAACATCGGCACCCTGCGTCTCTGGCAGAGCGAGGCCGTGGAGGACTTCGACTTCCAGCGGTTCAACGAGCAGGAGTACGCCGAGGCCGTGAAGGAAAAGAACGCGGTGGAGGACATTACCCGGGTCCTGTACCCCAACGATACCACCCGCGCCGGCAAGAAGCTGCGGCTGAAGCAGCAGTATTTCCTTTCCTCCGCCTCTTTGCAGGATCTGATGCTCCGCTTCAAGCGGGAGAAGCTGGCTATGGAGCAGTTTGCGGAGCACAACGCCATCCAGCTCAACGACACCCATCCCACCGTCAGCATCCCGGAGCTGATCCGTCTCCTGATGGCAGAAGGACTCACCTTCGAACAGGGGTTCGACATCGCCCAGAAGACCTTTGCGTACACCAATCACACGGTCATGCAGGAAGCCCTTGAAAAGTGGGACGCGGACCTGTTCAAGGAGCTGCTGCCGGAGATCTTCGACATCATCTACCGCATCAACGCTAAGCTCTGCGGCGAGCTCATGAGCAAGGGGATCGACTGCTCCTCCTTCGCCATCATCCAGGGCAATCGGATCCACATGGCCAATCTGGCCGTCTACGTGAGCCATGCAGTCAACGGCGTGGCCAAGATCCATACCGAGATCTTGAAGAACGACGTGCTCAAGAATTGGTACGGCCTCTATCCCGAGCGGTTCCAGAACAAGACCAACGGCATCACCCAACGTCGCTGGCTCGGCCTCTGCAACCCAGGCCTCGCCGCCTACATCACCAAGCGCATCGGCGACGGATGGCTGCTGGATCTCAGCGAGCTTGAGAAGTTGAAAGAGCACATGACCTCCACGGATATCCGGGAGTTTATAGAGGTGAAACGGCAGAACAAGCGGGCTCTGTCAGATTACGTCTATGCCCGGGAGGGGGTTCGCCTACCGGAAAACTTCGTATTCGACGTGCAGATCAAGCGCATGCACGAGTACAAGCGGCAGCTCATGAACGCCTTCGCTATCCTGGATATCTACTTCGGCATCAAGGACGGCCGCATCAAGGACTTCCCGCCCACGGCCTTCCTCTTCGGCGCCAAATCCGCTCCCGGCTACATTATCGCCAAGACCGTCATCAAGTTCATCAACGAGATCGCCAAACTCATCAACAACGATCCTGCCGTCAACGAGCGGATGCGGGTGGTTTTCGTCCAGAACTATAACTGCTCCTATGCCGAGCACATCATCCCCGCGGCGGACATCTCCGAGCAGATCTCCCCGGCGGGCACCGAGGCCTCCGGCACCGGCAACATGAAGCTGATGCTGAACGGCGCGGTGAGCCTGTGCACCTATGACGGCGCCAACATCGAGATCCTGGACCAGGCGGGGGAGGAGAACAACTATCTCTTCGGAGCCCGCGTGGACACCCTCAACGAACTCAGGCCCCACTACGATCCCAAGGCCATCTATGAGCACGAGCCCCGGGTGAAGCGAGTGGTGGACACCCTGGTCAACGGCACCTTCCAGGACGGCGGTACCGGAGCCTTCCAGAGCCTGTATAATTCCCTGGTCAACGGCAACAGCTGGCAGAAGCCGGATTATTACTTCGTGCTCTATGAGCTGCTGCCCTATATCGACCGGAAACTGGACGCCATCTATGACACCCAGGATCCTCTGACCTTTGGACGCAAAGCTCTCATGAACACCGCCAGCGCCGGGTATTTCTCCTCGGACCGCACGGTCCTGGATTACGCCCGGGATATCTGGGATCTGAAGCCCTTCCCCCATCAGTACACCCTGAAGCTGTTTTAAGCGGGAGGTCCATACATGCTTGCTGTTTCACCCATCTCCGCCCTGCTGGGGCTCCTGCTTGGCTTTGCCCTGAGCGCGTTGCTGATCGCGCTGCTGCGGGACAAGCTCCCACAGGACCATGGTCGGGCATTCGCGGTGAACGGCGAGATATCGAAAGGGAAGGCCCGGGGCAGCGGCGTGGTGTTCATCCCGGTGTTCGCCGCGGTGACTTTGGCGCTGGTGCCTTTCTCGTGGGAGCGGTACGCCTATCTGTTTCTTACGCTGGCGGCCATGCTGACGGGGTATCTGGACGATAGGGCGGACTTGCCCTGGAGCGAGCTCAAAAAGGGACTGCTGGACCTGGGCATCTGCCTGCTGGCCCTGGGCACTTTCATGAACACCCATACGAGTTACGGCTTCGCCTTCTTCGGCTGGCGGGTGTCCCTGCCCTGGTGGATCTTCGCACCCATAGGTCTATTCCTTCTCTGGGCCTTTATAAACTGCTGCAACTGCACCGACGGGGTTGACGGTCTTTTTGGCACCCTGTCCATCATCGCCCTGGGTGGTTTGGGCTACGCTCTCTATGCTTTTCTGGACACGCCCGATTACGCCCTGTCAGCTCTGGTGCTCATTGGCTGCGTCCTGGCCTATCTTCTCTTCAATGCATCCCCCAGCCTCATCATGATGGGAGACGCCGGCAGCCGGGCCATCGGTCTGTTTCTGGGTATACTGGTCCTCCAAACGGGGAACATCCTGCTGTGCCTGCCCTTCGCCGTCGTGATCCTACTTGACGGCGGGTTGGGTCTTTTGAAACTGGCGGTCATGAGGACCTTTAGAAGCAAGACCTTCATGGCCAAGCTCCGTACGCCCCTCCACGACGAGGCCAGGAAAAATCGCCATTGGTCCGACACCCAGACGGTGTTTCGCTTCGCCATCGTACAGATCATCTGCGTCCTCATTGGCCTGCTGGTCATGGCCCTGTATCACATTTGAAGCTGCAAGCAGAGAAAAGCCTTTCGGCCCGCTTCGCTATGGAGCGGGCTTTATTAACGCTTTGTTCACGTATCCGCGGTTGATTGGACATCGGCCCGGATGTAAACTGTATTTGTAGAATTTTAGGTCAAGGAGCCTATCCGTTGAAGAAGCTGTGGAGAAATCGACCTATCCTGATAGCACTGTTGGCGGCAGCCTTGTTTTTGGTGCTGACTGCTGTAACCATGGGCCGTCGCACTGCCTCCCGAGCCGAGGACGTGTTCTCCAACGCCGTGCTGCCCGTGCAGGAGGCGGTCAGTGATGTGACGGATAAAGTCACGGAATTCTTCACCCGGGTCTTTTTCCCCAGCGCCATACAGCAGGAGAATGAACGCCTAACACAGCTGGTGGCCGCTTACGAGCGCCGACTTATCCTCTATGAGGCCATGGAGCAGGAGAACGCCCGCCTTTCGGAGCTCCTCGACTACACCTCCGCCAACAGCAGCTTTTATTTCATGACTGCTCCCATCTCCGCCCGGAATAAGAATCCCTACGTAGACACCCTCACCGTTCGAGGTGGGTCCAGGAGCGGCGTCGCCGAGCAGATGGCCGCTGTCAACGCCCAGGGCATCGTAGGAAGAGTCATCGAGGTAGGCGCCACCTATTCGAAGATCCGCACCCTGCAGAACGACGATATGCGTATCTCCGTCATGGTAGAGCGTACTAGGGACGAGGGGATGCTGGGGGGGCTTATCATCGAGAACGGTCAGCTGGTGGGTCTGAAGCTCTACTATCTACCCAAGGACGCTGATCTGCAAGTAGGGGATACCATCGTCACCTCAGGCCTTGGTGGCATCTTTCCCAAGGGTCTATATGTGGGCAAGGTCATGTTCCTTGCGGAGGAGGATAACGGAGAATACGACGCCTGCGTGGCCAGCGACGTGGATTTTGAGCATCTCGAGGAGGTGCTCATCATCCTGGGCAAGGAGGGCTGATATGGCGTTCAAGAAGTATTCGGTCCTGGCCCTGGCCCTGGTTATCTCCCTGTTCCTGGACACCGCCGTTTTGCCCAAATGGAACCTCTTCAGCATGATCCCCTTCCTGATGTTGGCCCTGACACTGGCTTCACAACAGGTTTTTTCCATGCAGACCGCCATGGTCATCGGAGCGATCGGCGGCCTTGCTGAGGATCTGCTCTGCGAGAATATGATCGGCCTCACCCCAGCTCTGTTGCTGCTCGCAACAATGGCCTATCAAAAACTTCCCAAGGAAAGCGATACAAAACCCATCATTTTGGGATTGTATTTCGCATTTCTTACTTTTGGCGTGGAGCTCCTGCGGGCCTGCATCTCCTGGATCATCGGCATGCGCTTTGGCTTTTTGAACGCCATCCTCTACGGCATGCTGCCTCGAGCCCTGCTGACGGGCCTCTGGGGGCTCCTCTATATGTCCCTCTTCAAACCCCTTTTGAGAAGGCAGGTGGACGCGGTATGACCCGGCAGCCCGTATGGAAACTCAATCTGCGGCTGTTGCTCATCGCCCTGCTGCTCCTTGCTATGGGCGGCTACCTGTGCTGGGGCCTTCAAAAGCTGTCCGTGGAGGAGACGGAGAGCTACCAGGCCGCCGTCCGGGCCACCAGTGTGGTCACCACCTACCAATCCGGCATCCGCGGCACCATTACCGACCGGTACGGGAAAGTCCTCGCCTACGATGAGACCACCTACAACGTAAAGTTCTACCGTGACCCGGATAAGACCAGCCCCGTGGAGTCCGCCCGGTACACCCATTCCCTCATGGAGGCTATCCGCATCATCGAGGCCGGCGGCGGCACCATCGAGGAGCATTTCTATATCCGTCTCAACAACGACGGCAGCTACCGCTACGATTTCGGCGTCACCAGCGAGGCGGCCATCGCCTCCCGGAAGAAGAACTTCATCGACGCCTGCCGCTTCTCCGATCCGGACATCGCCCCGGAGCGAGCGTACATGATCCTGCGGGACAGCTGGCAGATCCCAGACGATATGCCCTACGAAGAGGCTCGAAAGATCATGTCCATCCGACAGGACGCGGTCCTCAACAGCTGGCACGCTTACGAGGGCGTGGTCATCGCCTACGACGTGAGCCTGTCCGTGGTGACGGAGCTCGATATGCTCCAGAGCGAGCTCATCGGCGTACAGACGGAGATGTCCGGCCGCCGTATATACCCCTACAAGGATACCGCCTGCCACCTGATCGGCTATATGAGCAAGCAGGTGACCACCGATATGACCAACCTTGGGTACAGCTACGACAGCTTCGCTCCCTTCGTGGACGGGGAACCCACCAACAACCTGCTGCAGCTGGGCTATTCCTATTCGGATCTCATCGGCGTGGCGGGCCTTGAGAAGGGCTGCGAAGCCCTGCTCACCAGTCATCTTATCTCCCGGCAGGGCACCACCACCATTGAGAAGACCAAGACCGGCTCCATCGTGGACGTGCTCTCGAAGACGGTGCCCCAGGGGGGCTTCACGGTCCAGACAACCCTGGACATCGAGCTGCAGCGGGTGGCGGAGCAGGCCCTGATCCACAATATTGCGGAGACCCAGGTGGCGCAACAGAAGCGTATCGATCAAAACAAGAGCAAGTATCTTAAGCTGCGGGAGAACCTTGACGATATCGCCCGAGCCCAGACCGGGGCCGTTGTGGTCATGGGCGCGAAAACCGGACAGGTGTTGGCCATGGCTTCCTACCCAACGTATGACCCGAACATGTTTACCGACGGCATCGACTCTCAGGAACTGGAGCAGCTGTTCGGAGAGAACTCCAACCAGCCCACGCTGAACCGGGCCATCGCCATTCGAACGGCTCCGGGCTCCGTCTTCAAGATGGCAACGGGTTTCGCTGGCCTCATGGAAGGGGCCATCACTACCACGTCCACCATATCAGACCATTCTCCCTATTACTATTTCGTGGACGATCCCACCACAAAGGTCACGGCCAACGCGCCTTCCTGCTGGGTATCCAATCCCGGTAAACACGCCAATCTGACGGTTAGCCGCGCCTTGGCTGTGAGCTGCAACTATTTCTTCTTCACTGTGGCGGATAGGGTGGGCATCAAGAAGCTTGCCTATTGGGCCGGTCAGCTGGGGCTTGAGGGCACCACGGGCGTGGAGCTTCCGGGCGAGCTATCCGTGCAGGTTGGCGGCCAGGCGGCTCGATACGACAACACCAAGACCCTGTCCCGGCAGACCTCCTCCATCCCCAGGCTCATCTACAATCAGATCTACGCCCTGGTGAAGAACATCGTGAAGGAGGTGGGTCGGGAGGTCAGCGACGAGAAGCTGACCACCTGCGCCACCCGCCTCTTGAAGCTTCAGGATGGCGAGCAGCGGGAGCGGGGCGACGACATCCGCCGCATCCTCAACGAGGAATTGAACATTCCCATGGGCATCAGTTTGCTGCACACAGACTGGATCGTTACCATATCCACCTGGCTGGAGGAGCTTCGCTGGAAGCCCACCTACACCATCCAGAGCGGCATCGGTCAGGGCGTCTCCCTGATAACACCTATCTCCATCGCCCGGTACGTATCCACCGTAGTCACGAGAGGCGACGTGCACCGAGCTACCCTGGTGGACGCTGTCTATTACCCCAACGGTACCCTGTACGAAAAGCGGGAGCCGGATATCGTGAACCATGTAGACGCTCCCGACGAATATTGGGACGCCCTTCTTACCGGCATGGCCGGCGTGGTGTCCCCGGAGGACGGCGGCACCGCGTCCAGCGTGTTCTCTAAGGAATTTTCC
>LXOW01354983.1_pt1 | contig 32588 bp, 24 predicted proteins | sample 1368591 | NCBI WGS metagenome assembly LXOW01 (sample SAMN04884650, study PRJNA319009) | bovine gut metagenome | isolation source: Cow rumen | host: Bos taurus | place: Italy: Legnaro (PD) | collected 2014-07-09
TGAACTGAACCCCGAAAGTTGGACAAAAAACTTTCGGGGTTTTATTATGTCACAAAAGAGAAACAAACACACAAGTGAAGACCGTCTTAAGTACATGGAGATGCTTGAGAAGGGCTACAGCATCAACTACATCTGCAAGCGATACGGCATCAACGATAGGTTGTTGCTGTCCCTTTGGAAGAAGTATCAGTCGGAGGGGCCAACGGCCGTGTTGAAGAGGAAGAACTGCAACTTTACAGTTGATGAAAAGTTGAAGGTGATAGCGGACTTTGAGAAAAAACACTTACCTTTGTCAGACATTATGTTAAAACACGGGGTAAGTGCATCCGCAATACGGAGTTGGCGTTTGCTATACGCCGACGGTGGTAAGGAAGCGCTGCGCAAGCCCAGGGGAAGACCTAGGAAAGACATGGGTAGACCGAAGAAAAAGAAGCCAGAGGAGATGACAGAGTTGGAGCGTCTCCGTTACGAGAACGAGTACCTGAAAGCAGAGAATGCCCTGCTAAAAAAAGTGAAGGCCTTGGTCGAAGAAAGGGAAGCCCGTCAGCGAGGGACTGGGCGGAAGCCATCGAAGAACTGAGGCCGGAACACAGCCTTGACCTCCTTTTGAGGATCAAGGGGATGGCTCGTTCCACCTTCTATTACCACACCAAGCGCATGGGACAGCCCGACGGACACGATTCCGTCAGGGAACGCATACGCTCGGTATATGAGGAGCATCACGGACGGTACGGCTACCGTCGTGTCACGGCCCAGCTTCGCAACGAAGGCCTTTGCGTCAACCACAAGACCGTTCAGAAACTGATGGGGCAGATGTCCCTGAAAGCCAAGATGAAGAGACAACACTACCGCTCCTACAAGGGCGAGTTTGGGAAGGTTGTCCCCAATGTAATCGACAGGGACTTCAGGGCTTCTGCGCCGAATCGAAAATGGGCCACCGATGTCACGCAGGTGAAGATCAAGGACAGATGGGTCTATCTTTCCCCGATCCTCGACATGTTCAACGGCGAGATTGTCTCATACACCATATCTGACAGCCCAAGTTTGCAGATGGTCATGGCGATGCTGGACAAGGCGTTCAAGAAAAGAGACATACACGGAAACCTGATTTTCCACTCGGACCAAGGCTGGCACTATCAGCATAAAATGTATCAGAAGGCATTGGAATACAGGGGTATAACGCAAAGCATGTCAAGAAAGGGCAACTGCCTGGACAATGCAATGATGGAAAACTTCTTCGGCCTGATGAAAAACGAATTGCTATATTTGCAGGACTGGAACTCTGTCGAACAGTTCAAAAAGGCTCTCCGGACATACATCCGGTATTACAACAACGACAGGATCAAACTGAGGCTAAACGGAAAGAGCCCGGTGCAGTACCGAGCTCTGTTCCAATCTGGAGCCTCATAAATTAATGTTTAACCGTCCAACTTCTGGGGGTCACATCACTTTAGTTGCTCTCTTTTTTTTTGAATAGGCTTTGTGCCATCAGGTATATAGTTCCCAAAAATGTTGTTGAATAAAGGTTATGATGGATATTGCTTTAGGGAGGATCCCAGTGGTATGACTTATTGTATTTTTGACCACAATGTGCTTTCTGCTCCAAATCATAAAACAATGGTGTGCAGATGATTGTGTGAAAATGGTGAGTTTTTTTTTCACCACTATATTCCCTTTCTTTTTTTTGATAAATTTGCAACGTCAATTAAACAATAAAGCCTTGTTTTTATGATTATCGATAATAAAGACGACTATAGCACTGGTCAAAATATCAAAACTGTATGGGATTGCATTTTGGCCTATACAGACCCCAATACAGGCCGCGATGGAAAAATGGACATTGTAACAGGGTTTTTCTCCGTGGCAGCGTTGAATATCCTTTATCAGGAATTATCCAACAAGAATTCCTATCGAATAGTTTTAGGTGACATTCACGACATGACACGGGACGAGGATTTCTTGAAACGGGCTGTCGATTTGCTCCAGGGCGATAGTGCGTTAGAAAAAGCGTTCCAACTATCCAACTATGCTAGAAATGCCACGGCATTTCTCAAGCAACAAACAGTGGAAGTGCGCACTATCAACAATGCTTTTTGCCATGCAAAAGCGTATGTTTATACCGATAAGAACGATGCCGTTCACGATTATGGCATTGTTGGAAGCTCCAATCTTACTGAGGCTGGCTTAGGGCGCAAAGAAAGTGCAAATGTAGAACTGAATATTGTTGATACTGGACGAAATAACGGCACAGTGAAAGAATTGAAGAGCTGGTTTGAGAATATATGGAACACTGTGGCATCGGCCACTATAGCCATTCCCATGGAGAACGGCAAAACCAAGCAAGAAGATGCCAAAACTTACCTTATCAAGCAAATAGAGCAAATCTTCAAGGCTTATACTCCTGAGCAGATCTATCAGAAAATTTTGTTTGAGTTGTTTAGGGCGGATATTGAGATGAATGACTCGATAGAATACCGCCGTGATATGGAGTTCCTTCAGAAATCAAAGATTTGGAACACCTTATTTGATTTCCAACAAAGCGGTGTCGTTTCTCTTGTAAAACTGCTCACCCGTTATGGTGGTGCCATCCTGGCTGATGCAGTCGGTTTGGGTAAGACCTTCTCTGCCTTGGGTGTCATTAAGTATTTCCAAAACAACGGATACGACACCCTGGTTATATGTCCAAAGAAGTTGCGCAATAATTGGACGAAATATCAACATGATAAAAAATCAAGATTCAAGGATGATTGTTTCAGATACATTGTCCGTTCACATACGGATTTGCAAGAAAACCGATTGGATCATTATGATGGAGAGTCTAAGAAAGAAGATATTCTTTCATATGAAAAGCTTCTCATTGTGGTTGACGAAAGCCACAACCTTCGTAACGATAAGTCAAGTCGATACAAGATGTTGCTCAACGACATCATCAACGAGTCGGCTCGTCGTGGTCATACAGTGAAGGTGCTCCTTTTGTCGGCTACACCTATCAACACAGGGTTGATTGATATCCGCAACCAGTTCAATTTGGTTGGTTACAAAGAGAACAAACATTTCTATGACGAGTTTAATCTGGCTTCTCCAGAAACGGATCCATTAAGAGCTATTTTCCAGCAAGCCAATTCCAAGTTTACAGAATGGTCAAGAGAACCTAAAAGAAATGTAAACACACTTCGTGAGAAACTTAACAATGTTCCGAACTTCTTCAAACTTACCGATGAACTAATCATTGCTCGAAACCGCACCTTTGTCACTTCAAATAATGGAAGCCTTGGCTTCCCAAAACAGCTCAAGCCAATCAACAAACATGTGGGGTTAAACCATATTGGTTCATACGTTGACATCAATGCCATGTATGACGATATGAAGATTTTGAGGTTGACAGCTTATCAACCAACCCAATACCAATATGAGCTATACCCACATTACGCTGATAGGGCTGAATCCGTCATGGACATGGTTCAAAACAACATCCCTTACCAAACAGCCATTTCTGATCTTCTGAATGTTGATGAAGAAGCCCTTTATTTTGCTTTGATGAATGTCAAAAGCGAGACCAAGGCCGATGAATTGCAGATGATGATTAAGCAAAACTGGATAGTAAAGCAATCCATAAAAGAATTCAACAGAGGAAGAATTAATTGGGATGACAACGCATTGCGTGAGTTGTCTTTGGCGGGAATGATGATATCTCTTTTTATCAAGCGACTGGAAAGCAGTTGGAGGTCCTGCCTTTCCACCTTGACCAAGGTCAGAGACTTACATGTGGAATGGTTGGGGAAGGCACAACAACGTGTCACTGCGGTGCTGGACGACGAAGACGATCAGGTGACAGACGAGTCCGAAGACATCGAGACCATAGGCAAGCGTACGATTGATTTCAGCCAAATGCTACGCGTTGATGACTATATCGGCGACTTAGAAAGAGACATACAAATCCTTAACCGCCTGATTGAGAACTTGGAAAAGTACGCTACTGAAATCACTTCTGGCAGGCGCAAGGACGACAAATTGGAAGCCTTAAAAGACCTGTTAAAAGCCAAGCAGGAAACCGAACATAAAAAGCTCATCGTTTTCACCTCATACGCCGATACGGCACAATACATCTATGAGCGTATTGGTTACTTGTTCCCTAATCGGGTGGACTTGGTCACGGGTGACATTAACAATACAGTGTTAGAGGAAAAGCTGCAGCGTTTTGCACCCTACAGCAAACTCTTTCTCGAACTGGACTGGACACAACTCTACCAAGCCAACAACATCAATCCAGCCGACTATAATGGTAGGATGCTGGATTTATACATTATATGGCGAAATCTTATTTTCAGCTCAACAAGTTATCCTGAAGTACAGGACAAATTGAATAATCCCATAGACATCCTTGTGGCCACCGACTGCGTGAGCGAAGGCCAAAACTTGCAGGATGCCGACGTGATTGTCAACTATGACATACATTGGAACCCTGTTCGCCTCATTCAACGTTTCGGTCGTATCGACCGTATCGGCTCGCCCAATGCGACGATACAATGTGTCAACTTTTGGCCGTCGGACGATATCGAATCCTATTTGCAACTTTCGGAACGTGTGAGCAATCGTATGGTTGTGATGAATGTAGCTGGTTCGGAAACTTTGCAAGCAAACGATAAAATTGCCGAAATGGAACAAAACAACCAGTTCCGCATTGACCAAGACGCACGCAGCCTGAAATCCATCCACGATGATAAGGTGGGGCAAATAGAGGATATGGGCACGCCTACCTTCGACGCCCTCTCGCTTTCCGAATTCAAGGCTGATGCCGAAGAATATGCACAGCTGCACTTGAAAGAATTACAACAGATGCCCAATGGTGCCTTCTCGGGCTTCCGTTGGGCTCTTGACCAATATGTCCAATTTCCCGAATGTATCGTTGCTCTTCTGCGCCACCGCGAGGATGCCAAGAGTTTCCATCTACTTTGCATTCCAGTGGACGAAAACGCTCACGCTGACTTCAAACCACTCGACAAAGCTGAGGTGCTACAACTGCTCAGCGAGCATAAGAATGAAAGCACCTTCTTGCCGCAGGACATCTTAAGTGCTGATCCAGCTACCTTGCAAAAACTGGCTCATGCTATCACTGCTTGGTTCGCACCAAAGACAACACAAACGGTTGTGGACAGCATTTCCAACATACTGCAAGGCAATACCGATGCCGTAGTCGAAGGCAACCCCGACGAGACCCTCGAACAACGCACCGATATCAGCAAGTACGACCTGATTGCTTGGGACTATGTTTCAAAGAACGAATAAACAATAAACCATGGAAAATACTTTATTTCGATTTGTAAATGACGGACTTCGCGAGGCTTCATTGGCCTTGCTCGACCAGTTTGAAATGAAATACACCCTTGGTGCAGCAAAGCCTGTATCCATTCGTGATTTGTGCAAAAATATCAGCCTTTCTAAAGCCGCGGATAGTGCTTTGAATGCTGTGACAAGCACCTATTTTGTGGCTCAGATTGACCAACGCACATTCGATAACAATCCCGTTGCTGTGGCGATGGATACCGCTCTCGCTGAGGCCAAACAGGAAAAGTATAACGGGATGTTTGTGTTTGCCGTTGATATTGATGCAGATGCGAATATTACCCGTACTTTGGCTGCCACACTTACCCGTGTGTTCAATCGGTTGGCCAGCAACAAGCCTGTGGTGTTGTTTATTCGTCAAAAAGACATGCTTTCCATCTCTACTTGCGAACGCTCGGACTATGCACAACAATGGCGCAGTGGTGAGAAGATGGGGAAGGTTAGTATCCTGCGCGACATCAATTGCAAGAAGCCGCACAGAGGACATGTCGATGTTCTAAACTCCATCCGCGAAAAAGTCTATTCAGATTTTGATGGGATGTATAAGCATTGGAAGGAAGTGTTTTCCAGTGAGTTGCTGACAAAGAAGTTCTATACCGAACTTAGTGAGTGGTATGCTTGGGCCATTCAAGTGATGCGTTTCCCCAATGTGTTGGACGATGATACAGACGACACCAAATATAACAGTGAGAGCGGCATTCGCCTGGTAACACGCCTTATCTTTGTGTGGTTCCTGAAACACAAAGGTTTAATTCCAGATGAATTCTTTGATGAAGATGCCTTGAAACGTATGCTTAAGGGTTTTGAACCCACACAAAAAGAGCATTCCTTGTTCGGGTATATGTCGAAAGAAACCAAATACTACACAGCCATCTTGCAAAACCTTTTCTTCGCCATGTTAAATAGTCCATTGACGGATGGAAAGGACTTTTCTCGAGGATTCAGAAAATATGATGCCGAAGGCAATGCCACTAGTGCCAATCGCGGTGACCATCATATGTTGCGTTATAAAAACCTCTTTACCGACCCAGACGAATTCCTCCGTTTGGCAAACATGGTTCCTTTCCTCAACGGAGGCTTGTTTGAATGTTTGGACGAAGTTGACAACAAGTTCTATCTTGACGGTTTCTCCGAAAATGAAAAGGTTGTCAAATCGCTATGCGTTCCCGATTATTTGTTCTTTGGTGAGCAAAATGACATCGACCTTTCCGAGTGGTACGATGACAATCAAAAGCGTCGGATGAAAGTTCGTGGAATAATTGATATTTTGAAGAGCTATCAGTTTACAATAGAAGAAAACACGCCTTACGAGCAGGAAGTCTCGCTCGACCCAGAGCTGTTGGGCAAAGTGTTTGAAAACCTGCTTGCATCATATAATCCCGAAACCAACAAGACCGCACGTAAATCAACAGGTTCCTATTATACACCTCGCGAAATCGTCCAATACATGGTTGACGAAAGTTTGGTGGCATATCTAAAGGAAAAAGTAGGCGGAGATATGGAAGAGCAATATAGGCAACTCCTTGACTATTCCGAGACAGAGATTGAACTGCAGCAAGAGCAAAAGCAACAAATCATGTCGGCGCTATACCAATGCAAAGCTCTCGACCCCGCATGTGGTTCAGGGGCCTTCCCCATGGGAATGTTGCAGCAGATGGTGCATGTGCTGACCCAACTTGACCCCGATAACATAATTTGGAAACAGCTTATCGAAGAAAAATCGAAGCAAGAGTTGGCTGATAGCCTTAACAATTATACTAAGGAGGAACGCGACGAAGTACAAGCCGACATCAATCGCAGTTTCGACCTTAGTCAAAACGCACCTGCATACGCACGCAAGCTTTATCTTATCGAAAACTGCATCTACGGTGTGGACATTCAGACTACTGCCATCCAAATCAGCAAACTTCGTTGCTTTATCTCTTTGGTGGTTGACCAAAAAGTAAACAAGGATCCAGTTGACAACTATGGCATACGCCCGCTTCCTAATTTGGAAGCACGATTCGTGGCGGCCAATACGCTGATTGGTGTTGGCAGTGATCTTTCGTTGGCAAACACCGAGAAGGTTGTAGCTATCAAATCCAAATTGAAAAATGCAAACCACCGCATTTTTAATGCGAAAACAATGCGGACTAAACGCAAGTGGAAGGATAATATCATAGCATATCGCGAAGAGCTATGTGAATCTTTAGAGGAAACAGGGTTTATTACGCACGATGAAGCCTCATTGGTTTCCTCTTGGGATATGTTTAATCAAAATGTAAGCTCGACTTTTTTTGATACAGATTGGATGTTTGGTGTTCAAGGTGGTTTTGATATTGTAATCGGAAACCCTCCGTATATTGATTCTGAAACAATGACGGCTGTGATGCCAGAAATGCGTATAAAATATTCAAAACTATACAGATGTGCCAAAGGTAATTGGGATATGTTTATTGTTTTTTTAGAAAAAGGGATTGACCTTTGCACTAAATCAGGCATTTATTCCTTTATCGTGCCAAACAAGCTCATAGGAGCCGATTACTCCGTAAGCATCAAAGAAAAGATAAAAACCGGAACTATAATTGAAATTCGTGATTATAGCAGAGTTAAAGTGTTTTTAGAGGTAAATGTATATCCATGCACCATAGTCGGTTCTAAAAAAACTCAATCTGATAAAATATTGTTTACTACAATGCGTGAGAAAAACGAGATTTCTTCGATAAAAAATATAGATATAGATACGTTTTCACGTTGTTCTTTTTGGGATGTGTATTTTAGAGACGACATTATAGTCAATTTAATAATAAAATACTTAAAACATCGTCCTATTGCCCATAACAATAATGAAATAAACACTTCTGCCACGGTTTCTGAAGCATATGATCTAAAACCCGTTATCCTCGATTCAAACATAATACATGATTGTTTGAAGATAATTAATACAGGGACTATTGATCCGTATTTATCTCTATGGGGGATACGGCCTATGCAGTATATTAAAGGAAGGTATTTATACCCAATAATTACTGAAAAGAGTCTGGGACTTATTAGTAACAACAGATTAAAACAGGCAAAGTCCAATAAAGTCATTATTGCTGGGATGTCTGGTAGAATCGAAGCATTGTATGATGAAGGAACCACATTAGCTGGTAAATCCACAATAATTATTACCAATAAAAAAGATGATAAAGATACGCTGTTTTCTATACTAGGACTATTAAACAGCAAATTAACTTCATATTGTCTTTTTGTAATGTACCATTCTCTAAAAATGAGCGGTGGCTTTTTGAATGTAAATAAATCAGTTCTTTCCTCAGCAACGATGCCGACAAATGCGGCTAATTCTGAATTGCTTATTAAATTGACAAAAACAATTACTGATGAAAAACTGAAAGACCCGCAAGCAGACACCACCGTTTCGGAGCGCAAAATCGACATCCTTGTCTATCTGCTTTACGGTCTCACTTATGACGAGGTGATGGTGGTGGAGAACGCCTCGCAAGGTGAAAAGCTCAAGTTGGATAAGGCGACTTATGACAAATGGCTTGGACGTTACCAAAAGGGCAGCATCCTACCGAGTGAGGAGGAGATGAAGGAAGAAGCGAAATAGAGTAATTAATTGACCAAAGATATGACTGAGAAAGAACTACGAGAATTCTTGATTGCACATTATCCTGTGGAGGACGAGAAGTGCGACTGGAAAGAGATGAAGAACCTAAAGAACTCCTTCAACGGACACGAAGGAGAGGATGTGATGTCGTATGTGTCGGGCATCGCAAATATGGAGGGTGGTGTGCTGGTGATTGGTGTTGTGGACAAGACGTTGGAGATTGTGGGAACAGACCTGTCGCAGTTCAATCTCGACACCAACTCTGCCGTCTATAAAATCAAGGAGAATTGCACAAATGTGTCATCTGAAGGTCTATATATTGACGAATACGTGACAAGCGACACGAACAAGGTGGTGTGGGTTATCCATATCCCCAAGCATCTTCCACGCAGGCCTGTGTATGCCCACAAGAAAGCCTGGCAGAGAATCAAAGACAACCTCGTACCACTGACCCGTGAGCGTGAGGATGCCATCTTAAGCGAAGGCTTGCTACAGCAAGACTGGACCGCCACGATTCTCCCAGATGCCACCATGGACGACCTTGACCCTTCTGCCATCAAGAAGGCTCGCGACAAGTACAAGGAAGTCCATCCAGGTAAGGAGAAAGAAGTAGACGGATGGGACGACAAGACATTCCTGAACAAGGCGCATATCACCATCAAAGGACAAATAACCATTGCTGCCATCATACTGTTGGGACGTGAGGAATCGGAACATTACTTGCTGCCGAAAGTCTGCAAAGTAAGGTGGTCGCTGAAGAATGAAAAAGCAGAGAATCTTGATTTCAAGGTGTTTTCTATCCCGATGATTCTGGCCATTGAGGACATCGGACGGCAAATCAGGAATACCACATACGAGTTTACCATCAGCGGTAACATCTTTCCGGAGAAACTATACCGATACGACGAGTTCACCTTAAGAGAGCCATTGAATAACGCCATTGCCCATCAGGACTACGACAAAGGTGCGAGGATTGAGGTGATTGAATATGAGAACGACCATTTGGTGTTCAGAAATCATGGCATTTTCTTGCCCGAATCAGTTGAGAAAGTGGTTTTAGACGACAGCCCTGAGTCCATCTATCGGAATCCGTTCTTGGTAGAGGCCATGAGGAACGTACACATGGTGGATACGGAAGGTGGCGGTATCAAGAAACTATATGAGCAGCAAAAGAAGCGTTTCTTCCCCATGCCAGAATACGACACTTCGGGAGGGATGGTGACCGTTGACATCGAAGGCAAGGTCATCGACGAGCAGTTTGCTAGGATACTTGTAAGCGTGCCCGAACTATCTATGTCAGATTTGATTCTGCTTGACAAGGTTCAGAAGCAAAAACGATTGGGGGATGAGGAAATCAAGTATTTGAGAAAGAAAAAATACATCGAGGGGCGTAAAAACAATCTGTTCCTCTCAAAGTCCATTACCAGAAACACTGGCAATGTAGGACTGAAATCAACGTATGTAAGGAACAAGAGTTTTGATGATGAGTATTTCCGTAGATTGATCGTCCAATATATCGAAAAATTCGGGTCTGCCAGCAGAGCTGAGATTGACGAATTGCTGATGAACAAGCTGTCGGATGTGTTATCGGAAAAACAGAAGAAGAACAAAATCACGAATTTGCTATCATATTTGAGAATACATAAAGTGATTAAAGTCAATAAGGAAAAAAGGTGGGTTTTGATAAAATGAGATTTAAACGAAAAATGTAAAGTTTAAAAGAGAAACAAGTGTAACAATCACATACACAGGGTTTTAATAAGTAGTGGTATTTAAACGAAAAATGTCTAACCATATTCAAAAAACCATATCATCATGAATTACGAAGTAGGAAAACAATACATTATGCAGGTCGTTGGCATCCGAAAGGATTCGGCTGGCTACGACTACATCGCTTTGCACGACGACGACCCCAACAAGGAATACCGTGTATACAACATTCTGAAATGCCAATACGACAGCCTGCCTGAGCAACTGTACGTTGTGGTGAAGAGCATCGATGCTTTCGGCAAAATCAAGTTGCGTCAAGATGAGGAATGGCTCAACCGACAACACTATGAGGAGGGGAAACTGTATGCCTTTGAAGTGACCGAAGTGAAGGAGGACTACAACACTGCTGCACCATATTACATTATTGAGGACGATTTCACATCGCATCGCTACTATTTCAAAGGCGAACAGAAATACCAAGTCGGTGACTCCTGTATTCTGGAAGTGGCTGGCTTCTTGGACAACGGTTTCCTGAAATTCACGGAACCTAAACGTTATGAAGAAGCGGAGATAGAGAAAGCCCCTGAACCAGTCGTAGATCAAACCGAGATTCGTCTGAAGGATGCATGGAACAATTTGCCTGTGTTGGATATTGATGGTGAAGGACATAAGGTGGAACTCAAGAGTTCCATTGCCTTCCCGCCTGATGGCAATGGAGTGGCCAATATTGACAAGCAACTGAAGAATATCCTCAAAGAGCTAACAGCCTTCATGAATGCTGATGGCGGAACATTGTATATCGGCATCCACGACAAAACCAAGAAAGTGGTGGGTATAGAAGATGACTATGCCCATTTGAACGATGAAAGCGAGGATGCGTATAGTGGCCAATACAAACAAGATAGTGACGGCTATGAGTTGAAAATTCGCAACACGATGGATCGTCTGTGCCAAAGTGTGGCCAATTCACTTACTACCATTAGCTTTGAGAAAGTCAAGAATAAGGAGTATTGCAAGATAGAAGTGAGGCCAGCCCGTCGACCTATTTTTCTTTGTGGTACGGAACTATATGTGCGACAAGGCAATCGCATTAAATTGCTTAAACGAGATGAGATTACTTTCTTTATCACGGAAAGAATGACTGTGTCAATCAGAGAGGTGCTTGATACAGAGGATATTGAACTAAGTAATCATTCCGTTGATATGGAAGAGATAAAGCAAGTAATCCAAAAACTCATGAACGAACGCAGGTCTATTCCCGACATTCCTCAGCCTAAACCGCTCAACGAGGTTGACTTTTGGGTCACATGGTATGAGGATGGCACATGGAAACGTACTCGCGAAAAGATTGATGAGGCCAATACGTATATTCAATTGCCTGTTTATAAAGACACCAAAGCCACAGTGTTGGCCTTCTGTTATGAAAACGGCAGGGTGAATACTGTTGAATGGAGCAAGTTCCGAAGAGGCGCTAACATGAATATTCTTCAAACCAAAAAAACATGGAATGTTGACAATGGCAACCCAAAAAACATCTTTTTGATGTTGCCGACAGACTATCTTGTGGGCTATAGTGTAGATAGTGATGGCACCACGAAGGTTAAGCTTCATTCTATACTTGATTATCCAACAAATGATTCGTCAAATGCCAAGGGAGGCCCGTTCCTGCCAGACCATTGCCGTATCAAGACCTATACAGTCATTGGTGCTGAGCATAGGAAAATGGTTGCTCATTTGATTGTGCCAAAGAAAAAACGATCGCAAGAGGCAGGAATTTCGCTAAATAGCGTGACATGTAAGGCTGAGATAGAATATTTGGAGAAAGTGTTGACGCAAGAATGAAAATGACGGTTATATTTTCAGTTGAATTGGACTAGTAACTCCGAATTATGACATCCCAAGAAATATTAACCCTGCGAGACCATGGCGAGGTGACCAAGGTACAGTTTTAGAACGGGCATCTTGAAAGCCTTAGAAGAGGGCCTTGATGTGACGTTTAAGAGCGAGGAAAGAATTCGTGAATTTGTGATTATCATCAAGAGAGCGTCTGGGGCGAATGACCAAGAAGGTGTCCAAGAAAGCGTTCAAAAAAGTAACCAAGAAAGTAACCAAGAAAGTAACCAAGAAAAAATTCGGAAACCCGCATTGACAAAGGCACAAAAGGATGTCGTGGATTTCTGTTCCGTTCCGAGGACTGCACAAGAGATATTGGCCAGATTGGGGCTGTCTAATCAGTCTATCAATCGCAAAAGACATATTCAGCCTCTTGTGGATATGGGCGTTTTGGAAATGACCATTCCAGAGAGACCTAATGACAGAAATCAGAAATATCGGAAGAAGAATAAGTAGAAGAGAATTTGAAATAAGGTTATAACTGCGCTTCCTTTCTAAAGATCTGAAAAAAAAGTGGCTATATGGGGTTGAAAAACCACCTGAGTCCGACTATTTGTCCTTAGTAGAGACTCCCATTTTATTATAAAGGAGAGAGAATGAAGAAACGGCTTCTCGTGAGAAAACGCCAACCGTTAAAGGTTGTCGTCGATGGTATTAAAGACCAGGACAAGAAGGTGGCACTGCTGGAATACTGGCTGGATAGGCTGAGATACCAGATGGTGGTGGACCATAAGGCTGAGCTGGAGCCTTTTGTGGAACACTACAAGGCTATGGAGGAGGAAGCTTCGGCCAAGATGGAGGAATTTGGCCAGAAGATCGTGGCGCTGCGCCGAAAGTTGAGGTCGGGCGAAATCGGTAACAAGCAGTACCAGGAGCAACTCACCCCATTGAAACGGGACAGGAAAGCAGTGTCCACGGCGCTGCTCCAATATGAATCCAGAACCTTGGACAGTATTTTTCCCGAGACTATCATTACGGTCGAAGAGGTGGAACGGTATTTGGATGAGGAGTGTGAATGGAACCGGAAACGTCTCTTTTTTTGAAGAAAACTGTGAAATGAAGCTGTTTTGGCCCGATTTTTGTATAAAAAATGGACAATATAAAGTTTATGAAAACTCACTCTAACCATTTCCATTTGTTTTTTGTTGTGCGTGACCCTTATAGTCCTTAGGGGCGGGTAGCGTGTCATAGTGTTAAGGTTACGGGTTGTTGGCTCGCCCTAAGGCGAGCCAACCTTGTCAATCTGACTCTTGTCAGTCTTGGCTTGTCTCTTTTTGTGACTTTGTTGTGATAAAGTAAATAATTGATAATCAAATAAATAATAGCCTATGAACCACAATTACCAATCCATGACTGAAGCTAATGTCTCTTCCCAATCGCTCACAATCAGCAGCCGTAAAGACTACCAAGACACACTGGTGACGGCTCATTTTCCTCTTGTAATGAAATTGGCCAAGTGCTGCTGGAAAAACTATTCCAATGCCTTGGAAATGGCCGACCTGGTCAGCGCGGGCGAGGAGGCTCTGGTGTTGGCTTCCAGAACATTCGACCCTTCAGTGGGTGCTCCGTTTGGTGCATACGCTGCAAAATCGATAAAAAATGCATTCAAGAAAGCCTACAAGGAACTCCATCCTGTAGTGTTTGTAAGATTCCAAGACGCTGCACAATATGACACATTGGAGGGACAGCTTTGGTCGGATTACGAGCATGAGCTGAAACGCTGGAACCGTATTGACGAGGTGCGCGATTTGGTCGGCCAACTGAACGACAAGGAGCATCGTCTCTATGAGCTTCGCTTTGTGGACGATATGACGCTTCAGGAAATGGGGACCTACTACGAGACCAGTCACCAGGCTGTTGACCACAGGCTTCATCGTATGTACAATAAACTCGGTGTCAAGCTCGCTCCCGAGGATTATTCCTATAGGCGCAGCGCCTGATCCGTGTTTTTTTGCTTTCGGGGGTTGAAAAAACCTCCAAAAGCCACAATGACTATACTGGCGAACACAATATAAAGATTATCCACTATGAGTAGAAAGATTCAAGCCCCCGATTTCGATGACGATTTTGACATCGTCCCCGTCCCTGCCGAACCGCTCAGCAAGGCACAACTGAAAACTATGACGCTCCTCGACAAGCTCGAACACCTTATCGATGTCTCGGAAAGCAGCGGATTGTGCAACGATTTCTTCGAGTGCCACAAGGATTTGATCCAGTCCGTAGCCGACGACTTGGTCCTGACACCCAAGCAGGCGGTTTTGTTGTGCCCTTTTCTAACCAACCCCAGTACGGTTGTCGATAACGGTGACTTACGTAATTTCTTCAATTGCAGCGCCATCGCCATTATGCGCCAAAAGGACAACTTGAAAGCCCTTGTACATCGCCGTTATGTGACCGCTTGCGGCGGTTTCCGCAACGGTCGTGAAGGCAACCTCCGTTTGACCGAAAAGGCCCAAAAAGCACTCTGCGACAACCATGGGCTTCCCGTGGTCAAGACCTATGGACTCACCCCAAGTGAGTTTATGAAAATGTTTAACAATCTTGTCAATGAGGCCAATCGCATGCATATCATCGACAACGACGAACTGGTGCTGGAGACTATGGAGCTGTTGGACGAGAACCCGCAACTCGAAATCGTCAAGGCCATCAACAACCTGAAAGTGAGCTACAACGACAAATACATCATTCTCTATTTCTGCAAGTCTCTCTTGGTTGACGGAGAGGAAGGCGTGCCATTAAGTAATTTTGATGGTGAATTTGACGACATCTTTGACTTCAGCGAAAGCGTGCTCAGAGGGTATCACCCCTTTGTCAAGCAAGGACTGATTGAACCTTTGAAACGCGATAACCTCTTCCAACGCGACATCTACGGCCTTACCGAAAAGGCCCGCAAACTGTTCCTCACCGAATACGAGCTGCCCAAGCGTAAGGAAAAGGATTTGCGCGTTGATAATGCTTCCATCATTCACTGTAAGTCCATCATGCCAAAGCCCCTCTTCTATTCTATGGAGGACCAGGAACAAATCGACACATTGAAAGGCCTGCTCGAGGACAAGCAGCTGAAAGCCATACGCAAGCGGTTGGAAGAGGCCAATATGCGAAAGGGCTTCAACTGCCTCTTCTACGGCCTGCCGGGCACGGGCAAGACTGAGACCACGCTACAGCTGGCCCGCCTCACCGGCCGTGACATTATGCAGGTCGACATCTCGTCAATTCGCGACAAATGGTATGGCGAGACCGAGAAAATCGTACGTGGCATCTTCGACAGCTATGCACAACTCGTCAAGAGAGCCAAGAGAATCCCCATTCTGCTCATCAACGAGGCCGACGCTCTGCTTTCGGTGCGTACCGGCATCGGCAACAACCCGAGCATCGACAAGACCGAGAACGCCATCCAGAACATCCTGTTGGAGGCCATGGAGAACATCGATGGCATCATGATTGCCACGACCAACCTCACCTGCAACCTTGACAGTGCTTTCGACCGTCGTTTCCTCTATAAGATTGAGTTTCACCAGCCGAGCATTGAGGCCAAGACGAACATCTGGAAGACATTCCTTCCTGAGCTCACCGTGTCCGACGCCACCACCCTGGCGCGTTCGTTCGACTTCAGCGGTGGCCAGATTGAAAACATCGCCAGAAAGGCTTTGGTCGACCACCTGCTCTTTGGCAGCAAGCCCAATCTCGACCGTATCATTGAGCTGTGCTCCAACGAGAAAATCTCGGGTCGCAGCCTCGACAGAAAGCCCATTGGATTCCGTTGATCCAGTGGGCCATCACCCATCCTAAAAAATGTAGTTATGGAAAAAGAATACAGCAAAAGATTAGCGACTCGACTATTGTCAGCGGCGATTGATGAAATGCCCGACTATTTGGCCAAACAAAGCAGAGATAGCATCGGTGAAGGAGAACTATGTGCCGAACGCCACATCATGCAACTTTACTACAAAAAGCTATTAGAGAACTGGCCCGAAAAAGCATACCAGTCTTCAGACGACTTGAAGAGAGACCTCCAGAACGTTGCTGGAGCGAAAGTGGTAAAAGAGAAAAAGGATTGTCCGGAGTTACAGCATCAGGGATGCATACTGGCTCTAAAAAACAGACTTTGGTGTATCATGGATGAAGAAGAGGAAACAGACAGAGGAAAATGTCGTATAGGATATACCGACTGGATTGGCGTTGGATGGCCGATTGTCCGTGACAATAGCCAAAGCTTTTCGGTCGAAGCCATCCGTATCCTCGACGATATGACCGAGAACGTGATCGGTAAGATTCAAGAGGTGCTCCCGCTGCTAAAAGGAAAATGATGGATAGTGGTTTGTAATAACATTAAAATCAGAATATTATGATAAGTTTGTTTACGTGGTATGCCATTGGCGTGCTTTTATCCGGTGCGGGGATTTTCGCATACGAGTATTTCTATCTCTATGATAGGGAGATAGGCTACATCTCCACAAAAGAGATCATAGAGGACCTGCTTCTGTCTCTCTTATCCTGGATTATGGTCTTATGGCTGATTATCAGCGTTCTCCTTGATGTTTACATGGGTTGGCCTTCGAAAGGGTATGACTTGGAGAAGAAGAGAATCCTTGAAGAACTTGAAAAACAAGAGGATGCTTGCAGGTTGAAAAAAGCACCATAAGGAGATAATAGTTATAGAATAATCTTAACTTTGCAAATTCGTAAAACGATTGACCGTGATAAAAAACGACAGAATCTATGGAATCATCGGCTCGGGGATCGGCGATATCACTGGCAGCCGGTTTGAGTTTGAAAAAGGGTTTCCGAAAAAGAGTTTCAAGCTGTTCGGCGCCGACAGCTCGATGACCGACGACAGTGTGCTGACCATTGCTGTGGCAGATGCAATCCTTAATAACAGAACCTATCCCGATGTCGTTGTGGTGTATGGCTGTAGTGCCGACGATACTGATGGTGAGAAAGGGTTTTCGAACACCCATCCCAACGGGTTCTCACACCTTCCGCTTCAGAAAGGTTTCCCGATCCACGTAATCGGCACCTTGATGGAAGTCGTCAAGAAGGACGTGAAGGATCTGATTGCCAAGGTGAAGAACGAGCCAGAGACGACTTTCATCATAGAGAATGTCGGTCTCAGCAAGAAAACCAACATCGGCGCGAAGACGATGGCTCCGATCTTCGCACCGCTGAAGGACAAGGAAAACGTGTATTTCGTGAAGGATTATTGGGATTATTATAAGAAATGGATATGAAGAAACGCATTTTAGGAACCGGCAACATCGCCTTGGATATTATCTATCAGCGTGAATACCCTGAAGGATTCGATACCTCGAAGAAGCGCAATCCCTTCGTCGACAAACTGTTCATTGAAGAGGTGGGCAACACCTGTGGCAATGTGATGACCATGTTGCCTTATCTCGGTGTGGATACCTATCCGATTGGCCATTTTGACGATACAAGACAAGGTCTGAAAATCACCTCTGACCTGAAACGCTATGGTGCGAACACCCGCTTTGTGAAGAACAGTCCTGAAGGCGGTACCGCCTTGATCCAATGCACTCACAAGCTCGATCAGGACGGCCGGCATACCATAGGTTTCCATCTCACTTCGCCCAACAGTCGTTTTGTGAAGCGAAAATACCTCCGCAAAGACCAAGTGTTCGGTTTTCTCGAACAACTCGATTTCAAGCCCGATGCCTATTTCTTTGATGTGACCGAGGCTGGACCTCGCGAGTTGGCTAAAGCTCTGATGGAGCAAGGCGTGCTGGTATATTACGAACCGGAAGGCGACAAGGAGATGAACAAGTTTTTACGTTGCGTTGAGGTGAGTGATATAGTGAAGTTTTCAGGAACCCATATCAAGGATGTGGCTTTTGCTGACAGCTATCATGACAAGCTCTTTATCTGCACAATGGGCGATAAGGGAATGCTGTTCAACCTGCGTGGTCGGGGCTGGAAACAAGTTGCACCGGTGCCGAACCCTAACGAGGTGGACTGGGAAGGTGCCGGCGATTGGACCACATCGGTGATCCTCGCCGAGCTGTGCAAGATGGATAAGCTCATTATCGCTCAGCTCACAGAAGACGATGTGAGAAAGGTGTTGGAAACCGCAGCTACAATAGCCTCGCGGAGCGTGAGTTATATGAGCAGCAAGGGGATGATACATGGTAAATAAATGGGAGTAAGGCAATACATAGAGACCAACTATCCTGATTATGCAGGGTGGTTTACGTATAAACCTGAGCATTGCGCCCCTATTCGCAGCACGACAGACGAATGGGCCATTTTTCACAATATGACACCCTGTGTCGTTGTGGTTAAAGGCGTAATGTTTAAGAATACGGAAACACTTTTCCAGCTTTTCCGCTTTTGCGATGCTGAGGCTGTTAAAGACGTATATCACAAAAACAACAAACTGCAAGCCAAGCATTGGGATAAACTCGGTTACACCCGTCTCGATTGGGGAGAGGTGTTTCTCGACGCACTTAAATTTGTCTTGATGCAAAAATACGAGCAATGTGAGGCGTTTCGTAATGAATTAGAGCGTAGTAAAGGATTATTCATCGTGGAAGATGAAACCAGGAGACGATCCACCTCATACGGTGTGCAACTCAAGGCATCGGGCCTTTATGAAGGTTCCAATCTTCTGGGCCGACTGCTCATGGAGCTTCGCGACAACGGCAAGCTGGAATACCAATTGCCTACAGATGCATTTGAATTCATTAACATTCTAAAACAATAAGGAGATGATTACCTGTTATCATGGCTCACCTGAGCTTTTTAAGAAGTTCGATATGAGCAAAGTAGGTGTCGGTACCGGCATCAAATATGGTTTTGGCGTTTATCTGACCGAGTCGGAATCCAGTGCGGTGAATTATTCGGAACCTCGCCCACATTCGGGGCCTCGCACACAGGTTATAGCCAAGGATCATTACCTCTACACCGTGGAGATCCCTGAGCTGACCGACCACAACCATCTCGTTTCGGCAAAGCCGGTAAAGCTGGATATTGTCAAACGTGTAGAAGCCAAGTTAGGTCAAAGTGTTCCGCGGGAAAAGACCTTGCTAGGCAAGGAGTTTCGTAAATGGCTCGGTCTAACGTTGAGCGGGTGTGAGAAAGTGTGCCTGGAATCGGAAAAGGCAGCTGCTGTGTTTTTGGATGGCATTGGCGTGTTTTGCAATGTGTGGCCTCAGGCCCAGGCTAAACCTGACGGCTTGAAGAACTACGCCGTCTTTGATGAGAACAAAGTGGTTATCAAGAAAACCGAGCACTTCGAAGGAGTTTTAAAGAGAAATAAATTTGTGATGGTTGAAAACAGTAGGAAAGTAGTCAATATATAAAACGATAATAGTCATAATTCCATGTCATCAAAACATTGCTTCATCATAACCTTGATTTGCCTTGGCGTCTTTTTAATTGCTGCCTTAAACGATTGGGTTTGGATAGCGCTTATCGCTCCCCTTGTCAGTGTCGGTTTTCTAACGGCCGGGCTATATATCCGCTCGGAAAACTCAATAAAACGCGGATATGCCGAGTTTTCAGACACCTCAAAGGAAAAAATCGGCATGACGATCAACGAAGTCAGACGGTTGAATTCAAGGTATGCAGAAGCTTTAATAGACGAAACAAACGAGGCGACATCGGGTGTATGCGAATCCTGTGGAGGGAAAATTGTGAACGGCGTATGCACGTATTGCGGCAATAAATATGATGACGACAATTCCAAGATTATCACGTTGATCTACAGGTCTCAATTCGGCGAAAAGACCTTCACCTTCAAAGGTGGCCGCCTGACGAACAGCAAGATCGTCTTATACCCTATCGACGACAGTTACAAAGGAAATTCTTGAGAAGAGACCCAAGAGTATTAAACACAGAAAACCATTTACCTGATGGTACAAAGTCTGTCCGAACAAGGCTGACTTTTTTTGTCGACAAATGAAAAAAAAGGTCAGGCTTGGGGTTGAAAAACCAGGGGAAGTGCCTATCTCCATATAGATGCAACTATAATCCTGTATCACCATGAATTTACTTAGCCCTATTGAAAAAGGATTGCTGTTTTTGTCGATGCTCTTCTTGTTGGGCTGTCAGCCCAAGGAAGTGCGCTATATCCCTTACCACAATGAGCGCTTCGGCTTCGAGTTGGTTTATCCTTCCTTTATGGCAATGGATCCACCGCCTGAAAACGGCGATGGCATCTCCTGTCGCGGCCGGGGGCTGGAGCTGAATGCCTACGGCAGCATGGATTTGACCTGGATGGATTTGTACGACACGGGGTTGGGCACTCGTGACCTCTATCCCGAGGACGAGGTGTTTTACGAGCAACGTGTTGTCGACTCTGAGGGGATGGTCCATTGCAGGAAGTCGGCCCGTTTTCCCGGTACCGACAACGGCAATGTCTTCCTCACGCTGGAGCTCACCTACCCCGAAGGGGAGATCGATGTCGCAGCGGTCGATTCCATAATGAAGAGTTTCCGATACGCGAACTTTCCCACTTTCACGGTTTCCCACTACGGACAGGAAGGGCAGGTGGGGAAGTTTTTTGCTCCTAAAGGGTTGAAAAACGAAACTCTTGCAGATATGATAAGTAATTGCTATTTTTGCGACATCTAAACACATCATCATTATGAATACAACAAAAGAAAAATACTATTGTTTTACAGGGGAGATTCCTGAAGATTTTGAAGTTTCAGTCTTTTTTCCTCTGACCGATGAAGAAGCGTCTCGCATTAGGGAACTTACCGTTGAAGCATACAAAACATATGTTGGCACAGAACACGACGAAAAATGGGCTTCCACTTTTGAAGAAGTATGCGAAGATTGTGAGCTTTGGCGGCTACAAGGTTTTAACGCCGAACTTGACGAACTGCTTTTCAATAGCTTTGACAATTGCGATGGTTCTCCTTTTACTATCTTTAGCATCAATCTACAGTATGGCTACACCGACGAAGAAATGGAAAATATGTATGGAGAAGAAAACGAAGAGTCTGATAATATGAAGGTGCTGTTTGATACCGGAAATGGTGACACCTCCATTTCTCTTGCTCCTGATAAAGCCGCCCGTTTGGTTGTGTATTTTGATGAGGAGACAACGTTATTTAATTTCGAAATAGTTGACATTGATGGATTTACTGATAAATCATTATCTAACATTGACACAACAGCTCTTATGAAAGCTTTGGGAGCCGAGTCCTTTGATGAGACCTCAATCAAATTGAAAGACTTTATCCAAGAACATGATTTTCGCGGTCCTTTGTTCAAAATCAAGGAGTTCTTAGATAATAACAATATTAAGTCTGAGTTTTCTGCTCATTATATTCCTCATGATGAATTTGAGGATAATATAAACGATACGGGTGATGAGCTTGACGGATTATTTTAGGGAACTATATACCTGATGGCACAATGTCAGTCTGAAAAGGCTGACTTTTTTGTCGAAAAATGAAAATAAGTTCAAGCTTGGGTTGAAAAACCGGGAAAAAGCGTCTATATCCATTAAACAGGAAAACAAACAATATGATTACTTCATTCAATGCTCTGTGCATCAGATCAAACAATTACGATCTATGCGAAACTGGAAGTGAAAACCCTTCAGAAACCGCCTTGTGGATTCGCAAAAAGACAGCTGAATGCGAGGCAAAAGCCAAAGTATTCTTCGCGACTAAAGAGCGTAAAAAGTCGTATGTTTTTTCGGGAGAAGTGCCAGAACGTTGTCCAAGAAGTTTTTTGTGCTGCTTGTCCGATGAAGAAGTCTCTCGCATCAAAGAGCTTACCGTAGAACGCTATAATGACTATGTAAAGAAGAACCTGCCCAATTGGGACGAAACGGATTTGGTCTCTTCATTCGAGCAGTTGTGCAAGGAGGACATGCTTGCTGAAATGTATGGGGAGAATCAAGAACTTGACGACTTGATTTTTGATCGATACAACAGGTATGATGGCCCATTCATTCTTCACGATATTGACTTGCAAAATGCGCATTGTGTGTACGACATGACTTACCAAGAATTTGGCAAGGAGCCTGTTAAAGTTAAGGCAAGTCTCACCGACGAGGAGTATGTCTATTTGCTCACCCAGCGATTGCTCAACGACAGTTTCAGTTTCAATCGTCTGTTGCTTTACCGTCCGGAATTGGCCCAAAAAATCAATGAACAGTTTGATGGGTGTTGCAATGATTTTTTGTTTGAGAGCGATAACGCGTTCCTTATCGTGTTCGACGAAGTCAATGCCGACGCCGAGGCAATTCTGAAAGGTTAAAAGCTTTCTGAACAGTTTTGCTTTCCAGGTTACTTTGCAACATCAAAAAACTAAAAAATGAAACTCATCTTTAACCCTTATTACGACTCCAAGGTCTATGTGAAGACCGAGAGCTGCGTTATCGGCGAGAAAGTGGTGGGGCCACAAGGCCTGCTTGCCGAGCTGGAACTTCGTGCCGGATTGACAGGAAGATTTTCCGACAACTTTCAACGGGCTGTGCATTATGCCAGAGCCATGAAAAAAGCCATTGCAAAGAATGCTGACGTGTTCTTTGCCAAGTCGTTTGAGAAGGATAAGCTGGGTACGGCCGTTGTTATCATGGGCTGGCGCGATGCTTTGGTGAAAGCGGGCTGGAACAAGCTTGTCACGGGCAGTCGTCGCCTCGACGATTTGGCGTTGGTCGAAGCGTATTTTGAAGAAAAAGGAGAGGCCGACCGTTGGCGTATTCTTTTGGATTTTGCCCAGGCTTCGCCACTGCTCTGCGATGACGATTGCATTGTAGTGACTTGTGAGCAAAGGCATTTAGAGCCGCTGTATCGGCAACTATTTGACAGTATGTCGTCGCAGGGTTGCAAGGTGTCCTACAAGCCGTGTACAATCGACGGTAATTTGCACGACAAAGCAATCGTCTATTCGTTTAAGAATGACATAGAAATGGCCGAATGGCTGGCACAACAGCCGATAGGCGATAATGACGTTGTGGCTTGCGACGACACTTCCATTTTTAATTTGAACCTGGCATTAGAAGGTAAGCCTCAGGTTGGTGCTGATAGTAATGCCATCGGAGCTATCATGCAGATCTTTACGTTGGGACTTGGCCTTTTCAATAAGCCTCTCAATGTAAACACTCTGTTTGCCTACCTTCAGCTGCCGGCAACGCCATTGAGCAAGCTTTGCGTCAAAAGACAAGATAAGGACGGCAAAGATTATTACAAGTCGCTGTGCCGTGTGCTTATTGAACAGCTCTTGGTGGATAATGGCATTGGCGAAAAATGGGATTCGCTTATAGAAGAAGCTGTGTATGATTACGAGGGTAATGACAAAACAAAATCGCCCGATCGAACCATGGCGTTGTTGTTCATCAACCAATGGAAACGGGTTGGTGGTCAGGGCGACGGTTGTACTGTCGATAAGGTAGTGGTGGTAAAGTATCTTGAATCCATGAAGAAGTGGGCAAAACAGAATCTTTACGATGAGGCCAAGGTTACACAATTCAATGCCATTGTGAGCAATTGCGAGACCATGCTGATGATATTGGATGACGAGCCTGATACCGTCAAGACCCATGATTTAATGTTGTGGGCAGCCCAAATCAATCGCCCCGTTGAGTTGGCCACCTTGTCAGCTCGTAGAGGATCTGTCGATGTGACTCGGGCCGTGAATGACATTCATACCGCGCCTACTACACTCTATTGGGCTTGCACAACGCCTGAATACCGTTTCCCATACGACTTTGATTTCTTGAATCCCGAAGAAATTGACATCTTCAAAACGAACAAGCTTGAAGTGGCTGACAGGGAAACGCTGTTGAAAGCCAGACGAGAGATGATGCTCGGCGTGTTGTCTAATGTACGTGAGCGTATCATCATGCTTGAATGTGAGGTCATTGGTGGAGCGGTTCCTGTTGAGGACCCGGTGGCGACAGAGTTGCGGCACAAAGGCAATTTAGTCATTCGGGCGAAAGAGCCTGAGCTGCATGATATGGAACAGAAGCCCGTTGAAGCCGCTTCTGAAAAGCAAAGCGAGTATCAGATTAATCCTTCAGTTTTTAGTCTACTTGAAACCCCAAAGGAAGACGGAGGTTTGAAACGTGAGGCAGAAAGTTATAGCAGTCTTGACGAACTTATCCAAAGGCCATTTGATTATGTGATGGAGTATCTGCTTCACCTGAAAGAATATGGCAAGGCGGCGATGGCTGACATGGATACCGTAAGGGGAACGGTGGCACATGCTTACGTTGAAAAGTTGACCGAGGAAGGTCAGCGCAGTGTTTCTTCCATGCGTCAAATTCATAACACTAGATTTGACGAGATTGTCAGCTACTTGGCTGAAACGCATGGAGCTATCCTGCTTTTGGAAGAGAACGATCTGGGGTTCAAGCGTTTCAAATCCCTTTTGAAAAACAGTGTGGACGTTCTGCTAGACATCATTGAAAAGAACAGCCTGACCATTGTCGGGGCTGAACAACATTACGATGCCGACCTTTCCGTCATTGGAAAGATGACGGCATACATCGACTATGTGTTGACCGACAATAATGGTGACTATGTCATTGTTGATTTCAAATGGAGTGAAAGCAAAACCTATCAAACCAAACTCGAACAAAACGACGCTTTGCAACTGGCTGTCTATCGAGCTGTTCTGGAACAACACTTGAAAGATACAAGCGACCCGCATAGAGTGAGTTTTATGGGCTATTTTGTGCTTCCAAGACACACCCTTTATACGGTTTACGACAGCCTAATGCCTCAAAAAGGTAGTGTAGAAGTTGTTGAATCCGAGAGTAATAGCGACTTGATGCAACTGGCAGCAAATTCTTATACTTATAGAATGAACCAGTTGAAAGCAGGTCTTATTGAAGAGGGTGAGGGTGTGGAGTTAGCTGACTTGCAGTATGAGAAAGACGCAATCACCCAACAACTCTATCCGTTGAGACGGGATTATTACGATAAAGAATTGAAAGGAACCAGTTACGGAAACAAAAACATCGTATTGAAAGGAGGACTTGTCTGATGAAAAACATTACCTATATCAACGCAGGAGCCGGTTCTGGCAAAACCTATCGCCTCACAGAGGAAATGGCGAACAAAGTCATCAACCACCAATGCACTCCATCGCAGATCATAGCCTCAACCTTTACTAATGATGCTGCTGCCGACCTGAAGAAAAATGCGCGAGAGAAGTTTTTGGAAAGAGGTTTGTTTACCGAGGCTGCCGAGCTAGACTCTGCGGCTATCGGGACAGTACACTCAATAGGATTGCAATACATCAAGAAATACTGGTACAAATTGGGATTGAGCGCTTCGGTTGAAACCATTACGGATGATGCCAAGATGGGTTATCTCAACCGTACTTTGACCAAGGTGGTTAGTGACGACGACATTGCTGCCTTCAGGGAGTATGTGGAAACTTTCGGCATCAAAATGAGCGTTTCTTCTAAATTTGACTACAACTTTTGGAAGTCGTTAGTACAGAACCTGGTGGAAAAAGCTGATGCTTTCGGCATCACTGATTTGGCGGTGTCTGAGGGAAAGTCAATCGAATTGGCCCAGTTGCTTTTGGGAGCTGACGGGCGTTTCTCTTTCTTGAATGGGAAAACCCAAAAGAGTGAAAACGAGTTGCGCAGAATGTACAACGACAGCATTCATCGCATTTTCCGTATCGCACGAGATTGGTATGTGCTTTTCAATCAGTACAAGGAAGAGCATGGGCTGATTGAATTCAACGACATGGAGACAAAGTTCATCCAGCTGTTGGAGGACAAAGAGGTACAGTCCGAGATTTCGAGGTCAATCAAATACGTCTTTGTGGACGAGTTCCAGGATTCCAATCCGAAGCAAATCAAGATTTTTGACTTGTTATCGGATTTGGTGGAACGAAGCTATTGGGTGGGTGATCCAAAACAAGCCATCTATGGCTTCAGAGGGTGCGACACCGTGCTGGTGCAAGCTTTGACGGATAAAGTCATCAAAGACAAAGGAAACAATGGAATGGACTACGACACTCTAAAGGAGTCGCGCCGTTCGGTGAAGCCTTTGGTAGATACCACCTCGGCTGTGTTTACGAAGGTGTTTGATGACCTGGATCCTGATATGGTTACGCTCACCGCACACCGAACGGAGTCTTTGCCGGGCAATGCTCCAGCTTTATGGCATTGGGAACAGAAAAAGACGCTTGAACCAGGAAAAACAAGGGCTACGGCCAACAAGGAGAAACTATTCAATTCCATAGCGCTTCAGATAAGAGATATGGTGGATGGCCATGGTGAAATCAAAGAAGTCATCGATAAGGGAAGTGGGAGACCTCGCTCTGTTACGTACTCAGACATTGCGGTTTTGGCTAGGAGTAACAACGACGTAAACGCTATTACTGAAGCTTTGAATGCCAAAGATATTCCCGTTGTTTGCGAAAGCGTTGTGGACGGCAATAGCAAGGAATTGCAGCTTGTAAGATTGTTGCTCAACTACATGGCAGAAGAGTCACCGCTGTTGAAAGCAGAAATCGCTCATTTGCTCTTTGGCGTGAAGACAAAAGACGTTTTGGAAAACAAGCAACAATTGTTGGAGTCTTCTGTGTTCAACCAGTTAAATGCAGTGAAAGAGCGGTTGCAGGCTCTTCCAGTGGCCGATATAGTGAAAACGTTGGTTATTGAATTGGACCTCATCAACCGTTGCCACAAATGGGGTATGGCGGATCAACGTGAACGAACCCTTCAGGCCATCATCGAAGATGCGAAGGCTTTTGATGCCAATGCCGAAACCATGGGCGAAGCCTCTTCGATAGAGCAATATCTTGACCATCTTGATACTGAAGGCGTGACCATCAAAGAAGGTTTCTTCAATGAAGGGGTACATGTGATTACTTATCACCGTTCCAAAGGTCTGCAGTGGAATGTGGTAATTCTATGTTCGTTGGATGATGACTCGTTGAACGACAACAAACTTAAAAAACGCTTTGCTATTGGGGTCAACTATGTCAGAATAAACCAACCAAGCGAGAGCCAGCTTTATTCCGATTATTATCTCACTTGCCTTCCGGCTTTTTTGTCGGCTTCAAACGCCAAATTGTCCGATGACATGATGGCGGATATTGACACATTGAAGACTTATCATCAATATGTTGATAGACAGCTTTATGAAGCTTGCCGTCTTCTTTATGTGGGAGTCACGCGAGCTCGTGACTATCTTGTCACTACTTCGTTAGAAGGAAAACAATTGCCATGGATGCTTGCTGCCGGCATAGAGTCTGTTAATAATAATGCTGACGATTATCAGGCCATCTGGGGCCAAGGTGATGGTATTGCGGAATCGAGGTTCGTGAAAGTGGCTGACGATGACAGCTACGAGAGCCTTCCCGATCCAGAGCACTATTTTTGTCGAAAAGAGCATCAAGCAACAACGGAATTAGAGGAGAAATACTTGTCGCCGAGCAAGATTGTTGACGATGCACTAAAAGACAAGGTGCAACCATGTGTGGTTTATCCAGTGCAAGACGTAACGCCTCATCCCATCCAAGTAGGTGTTGGCGATGAATATGACATTATGGGCACATGCATCCACAACATTTTTGCCATATATCGTCCTGAAATTGGAAATGCAGCGATGCGTGAAAAGGCACAAAAAATCATCAATGCCTACGGAATGACGAAGATGTTGCCTGATGTTGATGATATTCTTCTTTCAATAGCTAGCCTGTACCAGTTTTTGGAGCAGACCTACGGAAATGCAATTAAGGTGGAGCATGAGGTCCCGTTCCGTCACGAGATTGGCGGTCAGGTTGTTGTGGGTGAAATGGATTTGTTGTGGTACACCTCTCCCAATGAATGTGTACTGGTTGACTTCAAGAACTATCCTGGCATTATGAGCAGAGCACTGGACAAAACGGCTAAGGAATATGTGGGACAATATGCCGCACAACTCAACGCCTATGAGAGTGCATTGATGGATGCGGGAGTAACTGTCCATGCGAAGTTGGTTTATTACTCGGTGTTAGGGTATTTGGTGAGGTTGGATATGGCCAAAGATTTTCAAAACCATCATTGATAGGTTTAAAAATCACCTTCTTTTGGCTATAGATAATAAAGCCAATTCATAATTCATCACATAGCGGAGACTAATTCGGTAAGTCATCCGCTATTTTTTTCGTATGTTTAAGCTGTTTGTTTTCAGTCAATTACCTTGTTGCTTTCTTGAAAAGAAGTGAAAAGTAATGTTAGAACGTTGCAGAATCTTTCGGATTCGGTTATGTTTCGACCATTAATTTTGATTTAAGCATCTGAACAAATGGAAAAGTTAAAACATTGCAAGGTCTATGAGGTTTCATTATGTTTCATTAATCAAAACGAAGCAAATGTTAGAACGTTGCAGGTTACTGGGGCTTTGGGTATGTTAGTACCATCAAAACTTGATAATGGATTGCAAACGCCCCAAGATATGGATATGAAGCGAATGATAGAACGTTGCAGGTCGCTGTGTCTTTGGATATAATAGTAGCTACAAAATTTGATAATGGATTGCAAAGTCTCTGCACAATAGAACAACATCTAAACTAATAGTATATGAAAACAATGGAACAAGTCATTTTCTCGAAAGAGACGGAAAGAATCGTGAAATCACTGGCAAGAAGAATCGTTGGCAAGCGCAAGGACTTGGTGGACGACCTTGTCCAAGAGGGCTATCTGGTATTGTATCGGGCTGCCGAATCTTATGATTCCCAGTGTGGCGTGCCATTGTGGGGCTATGCGTACAAAAACCTCGGTTACGACTTGCTAAAATCGGCAAAGCGTATCACGCAAGTGCTGTCTACTGACGAGCAAATCGCAATCGACTCGCTTGACGAGCCAGAAGGATACGAGGCTGCTCGTTTTGTCCTTGATAACAACCTGACACCTTGCGAGAAGTATGAGTTGGAAAACACCCGCAAGGCTATCAGGAAAGCAGTCAACTTGTTGCCTCGCAACGAGCGCATTGCCGTGAGCCTGTATTTTGGCTTGGACGGTTTCTATGAGCGTCCTTATAGCAGTATCGCCGAGGAGTTGGGTTGTTCCGTTGAAGGTGCCCGCAAAGCCGTTGACAGAGGCATTAACAAACTGCGTGATTGGTTTGGCGGACCGGATTATCGCCTTTGCGCCTGAAGCAAATAATAGAGAGTTAAACAAATAATAATCAATAAAATAAATAACCATGGAAGATTCAAGAATTTATGAAACACACAGCATCGACGCTCCAATTGAAAACCAATTCCCCGTTGACATCCAAGCTCCTTTGCTCGATCGCATTGATATGCTCATTGAGGCAGCGAAAGACAGCAAACTGAGCGACGACTTTTTCGCGAAATACCGCGATCTTATTCTTTCGGTCGCCGTCAATCTCCAATTGAGTATGGAACAGGCTGTGCTGCTTATGCCCTTTATTTCCAACCCAGACGAGAGTATCATGAGCAGGGATTTGAAGCGTTTTTTTGATTGCTCTGCAACAACAATAATGCGTTACTCAGACAATTTAACCAGGCTGGTTCATCGCAGGTATATACACCACAAACATCAATATGGAGGTTATGGACTGAAGCTTACCCAAAGGGCAAACAAAGCCTTGTCAAGCGGTGTTGGGTTAAGAGAGGTTTCCATGAAAGACCTTGACCCAAATGAGTTTATGAAGGTGCTTTCAGAGTTGTTTGAAGAGTTTTTGTCGAATAGCCATCTCCTCCCCGAAGAGTTCCACGAAGAATTAAAGCCTCTAATTGATCAAAACAAGCATTTGGGAATCGTGAAGGCACTTGACAACCTCGATTTGGACTACGACAGCACTATTTTCCTGCTCTATTTCTGCAAACGCTTGGTCGACGAAGCTCAACCATACGTGGATATCGACCAATTGTCGGACTTAGTTGAAGATTTCTCTTCGCATAGTCGTGATTTCCTTAGGGGGAAACATGTACTGATCAAGAAGAAGTTGGTGCAACCCGGTGGAAATGAACATACTTTGCGCGATCTTTACACTTTAACCGCTAGCGCCAAAAAGAAGTTGCTGAAAGAATACGACATTGTGGAAGATCAGGAAGAAGAAGTCGATTGCAGCCGGTTCAAAGTCGTCATGGCGAAGGACATCAAGGAAAAGCAAATGTTTTATTCCGAACAAAACCAGAAAGACTTGGAGGTTATCGCCGAATTGCTCTCTGAAACGAAATGGCAGGAGGTGCGCAGCAATTTGAGGGAAAACGGTATGAGGCAAGGCTTCAACTGTCTGTTTCACGGTGCGCCGGGTACGGGCAAGACAGAAACCGTGCTCCAATTGGCTAGACAAACGGGTAGAGACATTATGCAAGTTGACATTTCCACTGTGCGTGACAAATGGTACGGAGAGACGGAAAAGATTGTCAAGGACATCTTTGTCCAGTATGCGCGTTTGGTTAAACACAGCAAGAGAACGCCCATCCTTTTGTTCAACGAGGCGGACGCCATCCTGTCGGTGAGATCCAACATCAGCAACTCGCATAGCACAGACAAGACGGAAAACGCCATCCAGAACATCCTGCTTCAGGAAATGGAGAATCTTGAAGGCATTATGATTGCAACCACCAACCTTGCCGACAACTTTGACAAGGCTTTCGAGCGCAGGTTTATCTACAAAGTCAGATTTGAACAACCTTCAACAAAAGCCAAAATTGCCATTTGGAGGGCACAAATCAGTGAATTGAACGACTACAAGGCTTTGCTTCTTGCCCGAAATTATGACCTCAGTGGCGGGCAGATTGAGAATGTGGCGAGAAAAGTGTTTGTGGAAAAATTGTTGTTCAGCAAACCGATTGGTATGAGCCGCATCATAGAGCTGTGCGAGGAAGAAAAACTCGAAAAAGACATCAAATATAAACCCATTGGATTCAAAAGATAAACGATTATGAAGAAAACCATCATTTACTTTCACGGTTACGGCTCTTCGGGAATGAGCAATACCATTAGCTATCTGAAAAAACAGTTGCCTGAATGTGAAATCATCGCTCCTGACATTCCCGTTGACCCGCAAGAAGCCTTGCCCTATTTGAGAATGCTCTGTTCGACACGCAAGCCCGCCCTTGTCATTGGCACGAGTATGGGGGCTATGTATGCCATGCAAATGTTGGATTGCCGACGCATCTGCGTGAATCCGGCACTTCGAATGTCGGAGCAGCCTGAGGTTCTGAAAGTGGGCACTTTCGACTATTTCCAGCCTACGGCCTCCGGCAAAACGAGCTTCACCATCACGGAAGAGATTATACAACACTTCCGTGACATGGAGCAGCATTTCTATGACGGACTTACTGATGAAAGCCGCCATTTGTGCTGGGGATTCTTCGGCGACGAGGACACCACGGTTAACTGTAAGGAAGAATTCATGCGACAGTTTTATCCTCATATCATCGACTTTCACGGAGGACACAGAATGAATAACGCCATACTGCGGGAAGTCATCGTTCCATTTGCCAAAATGCTCATCAATGAGGAAAAGACCGACGAATGGGGTATTGCGCGTTCTATGGGTGTGATCACTTGAAATCCCTCGCCTACGAGCGGCCTATCAATCGCCTATCAACGGCCTACGAATGGACTATTAATACAACCGAAACGCTGAGAAAGAATTATTTTGCGTAAATGTTTTCGAAATCTGTTGCTGATATTGAAATAATGTGTATTTTTGTGAACTGAAAATACTAATATTTGGAAATTTGAGTTCACAAAAAAACATATTGGAAACGATATTGGGAAGCCAGAAAACGGTATTCACCCTTCAGTCACTGATGATGCTAACGGAATGCAGCGATACCAAGAAACTGACGAAATCGTTGCATTACTATGCAAAAAACGGGAAGCTTTTGAATCCACGTAAAGGCGTTTACACAAAACTGAAATACGACGAACAGGAGATGGCGTGCAGTCTGTTCCGTCCTTCATACATCTCATTGGAGTATGTGCTGGGCAGGGCAGGTGTAGTGTTCCAGTGGGATGACACCATTGTAAGTGTGAGCTATCTCAGCCGTGAAGTCGATGTTGACGGAAAAACCTATCGTTTTAGGAAAATCAATCCTGAAATTTGGGTTGGGATGGAAGGCATTGAACAGCGCG
>LXOW01147745.1_pt1 | contig 32583 bp, 23 predicted proteins | sample 1368591 | NCBI WGS metagenome assembly LXOW01 (sample SAMN04884650, study PRJNA319009) | bovine gut metagenome | isolation source: Cow rumen | host: Bos taurus | place: Italy: Legnaro (PD) | collected 2014-07-09
GTGGCGCCCATGTTGACGATGAGGAACTCGTCGGCCGTGAGGCGCAGGTTCTTGTACTCGCCGCGCAGCGAGTCGGCGAAGGCGCCGAAGGTCTGTCCGAGGGTCATGGGCACAGCGTCCTGCAGCTGGGTGCGGCCCATCTTGATAACGTGGGCGAACTCCTTACGCTTATAGTCGAGGGCGGCAATCATCTGCTCGAGGTGCGGCATGAAGGCCAAATGCTCGAGAGCTAGGGCCATATGGATGGCGCAGGGGTAGGCGTCGTTGGTGCTCTGGCTAGCGTTGACTACGTCGTTGGGCGAGCAGTACTGGTACTCGCCGCGCTGGTGACCCATACGCTCGAGGGCCAGGTTGGCGATGACTTCGTTGGCGGCCATATTGGTGCTGGTACCGGCACCGCCCTGAATCATGTCGATGGGGAACTGGTCGTGGAATTTGCCCTCAATGAGTTGGTCGCAGGCCCACATAATAGCCTCGCCCTGCTCCTTGGTAATCATCTCTACCTCCATATTGGCCATGGCGGCGGCCTTTTTGGTGATGGCTAGACCACGTATAAAGTTAGGATAGCTGCTCAGCAGATTGCCGCTGATATGGAAATTCTCCATGGCGCGAGCGGTCTGTACGCCGTAGAGGGCTTCTTCGGGGACATTTTTGCTACCGAGCAGGTCACTCTCGGTGCGAAAGTTCTGTTTTTTGGTCATTTTTATATTGTGGTTTTTATTGTTAAAGAACTGATATTCTGTTATAATGAGTATCTATTTATTTACTTTGTGACGATGCAAAGATACTATCTTTTTTTATTAATTCATACTTTTTTTATCGAAACCGAGTGGTTTTTACAGAATTTTTTTGATAAGTATATGTTAACTAATATAATACAAATTAGAATAATAGGAAATACAGATGCGGTTTAGCAAAAAATATTCGAGTGTTTTGATTTTTTGTGTATCTTTGCACTTTCTTTTTACTATTGAAAACTATTGGAAATGAAAAATACGTATAGGTTGTTCAAGGAGAGTGTCAAGGAAGTGACTCGCTATTATATGTTGCTGGTGGAGGAGACTAAGCATCAGCGACTGGTAGGAAGCACCAATGAGTGGGTGCTTGATAACTACTACATGATCAGCGAACAGGAGAAGGTGCTGAAGATGGAGTTGAAAGGGTTGGAACGGGGGAACTGGAGAGTGGAGCATAAGCGGGTTGAGGTGTTGTGGAAACTGTTGAAGGGATACCTTAAGAAATGTCACCATCAGATAGACAAATCGCTTTTCTTCCGCTATTTAAGTCAGGTACAGGTCACGCAGAAAGACTACCTGACCTATCCCGAGGTGTGCGCCTTGTTGCCGTTGACCAAAGCCATTCTTATCAGCGAGTTGGCCGACCTCTGCCGTCAGCTGGAGGCAGAGAATTCGTATCATTATAAACCCACTGACGCGAATCAGGCCGACATAGAGTACCTGAACAAAGTTGCTCAGCAGAATCTGCAGATGATGAACATCTTCACTTCGCTGAAGAAGATGACAAAGCTGCCGGTGGCTGAGCTTATCGATGCTGTAAGTTTCTCGGAAAAGATGCTTAAAAACGAGAAAGCCGGCATGTACGACCAGATGTACGACAAGACTAAAGATGACTATCGTGCGAAGGTGGTGAGAGAATGTAAAAAAGTCAAAAACTCAAAAGGTCAAAAAGTCACCGAATATGATTATGTGAAGCAGCTGGTGGCAGTGGCCGACGAGAATGGAGAGCATGTGGGGTGGCAACTTTTCCCTCCCAAGAAGTGGAATGCCCGAGCTCATGGATATATCTGGATAGTGTCGGTGGCGAGTCTTTTCCTGGCACTGGTTTTTGCCTATGGGGCTAATGGATTTAGCGGGTTCAGTTGGCTTTCCGTGGTGCTGACGGTATTGCTGTGGGTGCCTATGAGCCAGATTGTCATCGACCTCTTCAACTGGTTGTTGGGCAAGTTGCACAAGCCCATGGGTACCTTCAAGATTAAGTTCAAAGACGGTCTTATCCCAGAGGATTATGCTACGATGGTTATCATGCCCACCATCCTGAAGAGCCGTGAGAAAGTTGAGGAGTTGCTGGGGGTGTTGGAGGTGTACTACCTGAGCAATATCAATAGAGGCAATGGACGCGATGGGTTTAATGGAGCGAATGCTCAAAACCTTTATTATACCTTGGTTGGCGATGCTGCTTCGTACAAAGAGGCTGATGCGCCGTGGGACGACGAGGTGGTGGAGGCTGGGTTGGAGAAGGTTAAGGAGTTGAATGAGAAATACGGCGCCCATATCTTCAACTTTGTATACCGCAAGCGTGCATGGAGCGATGGTGAGCAAACCTGGTTGGGCTATGAACGCAAGCGTGGCGCCATCTTGCACTTCAACGACTTGGTGTTGGGTAATACTACCGAGGAGGAGAAGCAGAAACGTTTTCGGTGCGAGACCATCAGTAACTGGCATAACCAGCCGCCGCAGTTTATCATCACTTTGGATACCGATACCGAGTTGGTGCTTTATTCGGCACAAAAGCTTATCGGCGCCATGGCGCATCCGTTGAACCGTGCCAAGTTGAGCGAAGACGGTAGGAGGGTGGACAGCGGCTACGGCATTATGCAGCCGAGGGTCAACGTCGACGTTGAGGTTACCAACAAGAGCCGTTATGCGCAACTCTTCGCCGGATTGGGCGGCTTGGATGTCTATACCACCGCCTCGTTCGAATTGTATCAGGATATCTTCAACGAGGGTTCCTTCTGCGGCAAGGGCATCTACGACTTACGGGTGTTCCAGCAGGTGCTCAAAGGTACTTTCCCCGAGAATCTTATCCTCAGTCACGACCTCATCGAGGGGTGCCATATCCGCTGCGGACTGATCAACGATGTGGAGCTGTTCGACGACAACCCCAGCAACTATATCGACGATGCCAAGCGTCACCACCGCTGGACACGCGGCGACTGGCAGATCATAGGCTGGCTCAAGAATACCGTGCGCAACGAGAAGGGCGAGCGGGTGAAGAACCAGGTGAACACCATAGGCCGCTGGAAGATATTCGACAACCTGCGCCGCTCGATGCTGAGTCTGGGGCTGCTGGTGCTTATCCTTGCAGGATATGGGTTATGGGTCATGGGTTATGGAGGCGAGTTGGCTCCGCAGTGGTATGTGCTGGTGGCGCTGGTGGCGGTGGCCAGTCCTATCGTCTTCTTCATCATCGGACAGATCACCACGATGCCGCGATTCGGCAAGCGTTACCGCTATTATATGACCCTGATGCGCGGCTTCCGCGTCGTCATCTACCGCTCGCTGGTGCAGTTTGCCCTGCTGCCCAAGGAGGCCTGGATGTATACCGACGCTGCCGTGCGTGCCTGCTACCGCATGTGGTTCTCGCACCGCAACCTGCTGGCATGGATTACCAGCGACGAGGCCGCCAAGAGCACCAAAGGCACGCTGGGCGACTATATCGGCAAGTTCTGGTTCAACTATGTGGCGTCGGCCCTTATGCTGGCCCTCTGCTGGGTGGGGCATCTCACCCTGGGCGGCTGGGGTGCTGCGGGATTCTGCGCCGTCGTATGGTGCGGAGCCCCCTTCATGATGTACTGGCTGGGCAAGAAATTCCCGCAGGACAAGAAACACCTGGATGAGAAAGAGACCGACGAAGTGCGCCGTCTGGCACAGCATACCTGGAGCTTCTTCGACACCTTGATTACCGAGGAGAACAACTGGCTTATCCCCGACAACTACCAGCTGAACCGCGAGAACAAGACCGACTACAAGACCTCGCCGACCAATATCGGCTATTCGCTCACCGCCGTGGTCAGCGCCGCCGAGCTGGGCTTCATTACCACAAAAGAAGCTGTGGCACGCATCTCGCAAATCATCGGCACCGTCGGCCGACTCGAGAAGTGGAACGGACACCTCTACAACTGGTATAGCGTGAGTACATTGAAGGCTTTGCCCAACTACTTCATTAGCACCTGCGATTCGGGCAACTTTGTGGCGTGCCTGTATGTTGTGAAAGGGTGGTTGATAAATGAAGAATTAAGAATGAAGAGTGAAGAATCTGGCTTGCGCAACGACCCGCGGCAGCCGAATTCTTCACTCTTCATTCTTCATTCTTTATTATCCAAAGTAGAGCGGCTGATAGACCAGACCGACTTCCGCAAGCTGTATAATCCCGAGCTGGATGTCTTCAGCATCGGCTATGACACCACCAACTACACCTTGCTGCCGTATCACTACAACAACTTTGCCAGCGAGGCGCGACTCACGTCGTTCCTCACCATCGCCCAGGGCGACGCCCCCTACAAGCATTGGTTCTGTTTGGACAAGACACTGGTACAATATAAAGGTTATAAGGGGGTGGCCTCATGGTACGGCACCCTGTTCGAATACTTCATGCCACTTATCTTCCTGCCAACCTATAAGCACACCTTGATGGACGAGACCTATAGTTTTGCCATCCGCGCCCAGCGGGCCTTCATCAACAACACTTGCAAGGGGATGCCCTGGGGTATCTCCGAGACCGCCTACAACGAACTTGATGACGCACAGAACTATAAATACCACGCCTTCGGTGTGCCGTACCTCAAGTTCCAAAACACCACGCCCGACCGCATCGTTATCTCGCCCTATAGTTCGCTGATGACCATCGGCATCGACGACCGCGCCGTGTACGACAACATCCATCGCTTCAAGTCGCTCGGCATGTACGACGACTATGGCTTCTACGAGAGCTACGACGAAGAGGACCATGTGCCCGTCAAGGCCCACTATGCCCACCATCAGGGCATGATACTGGCCTCGTTGGCCAATTATCTGGCCGACCATTGCCTGCAGCGCTACTTCATGCACGACCCCGCTTTCCGCTCCATGGAAACACTCCTCAAGGAGAAAGCACAGGTGAAACCCTATATCGACCTCAAGGTAACGCAGTACAAACGTTACCGCTACAGCAAAGTGCAGACCGAGAGCGACGTCCGCAGCTTCGACACTATCGCCAATGTGCCCGAACTAGGATTTATCAGCAACGGCCAATATACTGTGCTCATGAACGACCGTGGCAGCGGCTTCTCACGCTATCGCAACACTCTCCTCAACCGCTACCGCAAGATTTCGGCCGACCATTACGGCACCTACCTATATATCCGTAATCTGCAGAACGACCACTTGTGGTCGGCCACCTATGCGCCGCTCGATGTTATGCCCGAGAGCTACCACGTCTCTTTCGCCAGCGACAAGATAAGTTACCTGCGTGTCGACGATGGCATCGAGACCAAGACTGAGGTCACCGTGCTCAAAGACCGCAGCGCCGAGATACGTCGTATCTCCTTCACCAACAACGGTCCTCAGGATGTTGACCTTGAGCTGACCACCTATGGCGAAGTGGTGCTGGCACCTACAGAAGAGGATGTCAACCACCGCGTGTTCAATGGCATGAAGATCCTCTCCGAGTACGACGCCGACCATCAGGCCCTACTCTTCAGCCGCCCCGGCAGTTTCGGCACCCGCAACTACATGCTCCACAAGTTATGGTGCGAGGACGACGAGAGCAACGGAATGGTGGAGTACGAGACTTCTCGTGTAAAGTTTATCGGCCGCGGCAATAGCCTGCGACATGCCGATATCATCGAGAGCCGCCGCACATTGACGGGTACTGTGGGCACCACTCTGGATCCTGTAATGAGTATGCGTCGCCGCCTCCATGTTGCCGCCGGCGCCACAGCGGAAGCCTTCATCCTCACCGGCTTCGCCAAAGCTAAAGAACACCTCCTCGGACTCACAGAGCAGTACCAGGGCAGTGTGGATGTGGAACATGCCTTTAAGACCGCCTCGGTGTTCAATAACATGCGTACCAGCCTCTCGCTGCTCAAAGGTAGCCAGATGCGCCTCTACAACAGCATCTCGAAATATATGGCACAAACAGCCACCCTCGGCACTGAACGCCAGTCTATACTGGCCCGAAACACCCTCTCGCAGAGTGACCTGTGGCGCTTCGGCATCAGCGGCGACCTCGACATCCTTCTCATGGAGATCGACAGCATGGACCGTTCAGGCTATGCTAAAGAGATGCTGCGAGCCTTCGAATACTTCAAAGTGCACGGCATGCGGCTCGACTTGGTATTCATCAATGACGCTCCCGACCGCGACCGCGAAGGACTGACACACTTCATACGCAACATGGCCAACACCGAGCACCTCTGGACCGAGCATAGCGACGCTGGCAAAGTGTATGTCCTCGACGGGAACGATGTTTCCGATGCCGAACGGACACTGCTCCATACGGTGGCTCGCCTCACCTTCAGCACCGCCAAAGGCATCACTATCGCCGAACAGCTGGCGCAACTCGAATTGGCCAACCAGCACTACCAGGACAAGGTGGAATATCCGGTGCTCAAACCCAAGAAAGAATTCCGCGTATGGAGCAATCTCGAATTCTACAACCAATACGGCGGATTCGACAATGAGGGGCACGACTATGTGGTGACAAACACCAATACGCCCATGCCGTGGGTCAACGTTCTTGCTAACGAAAGCCACTTCGGCTGCGTGGTCAGCAGCACCATGGCCGGCTTTACCTTCGCCCACAATGCACAGCAATTCAAACTCACCAGTTGGAGCAACGACATCGTGCGCGATAATGCCAGCGAGATGCTTTTGATTAACAAAAAGCAGTTCGTGCCCGCCACCGCCCGCCACGGGCAGGGTTGGTCGGCTTTTGATGCCGACTACGAAGACATGAAGGTGGCTGTGCGCCTTTTTGTCGCCTGCGACAAACCGGAGAAATACTACCAGATTAAGGTAATCAATAAGAGCGAGGAGCCCATGGAATTGCAGCTCGACATGGTCTACAAATTAGTCCTTGGCATGAGCGAAGAGCAGACGGCCCGTTACCTCTATTCGGAATGGGATGAGCAGAGTAACACCTTATGGGTGCGCAATGTTTATCACGCCATCTACCACGACCAAAGGGTACGGCTCACCGCCACCGAGCCCCTCACCGATGTGAGTCTCCACTATCCCAACCGCAAGCGGCTGGGTCTCAAAGTAAACATCCCTGCCGGCGGCGAGAAAGAGTTGGCCTTCGTAATTGCTGCCTCCGGAGCTTCCGAAGTCTCAGGGATAAGCATAGATGCAATCAATGCCGAGTTCCAGCGGGTTGTCGCCTACTGGGATGAGAAACTCTCGCATATTCAGGTGGAGACCCCCGACCGTAGCCTCAACTACATGCTCAACCGATGGTATCTATATCAGGTATACTCCTCACGTCTCTTCGCCCGAGCCGGCTTCTACCAAGTGGGTGGCGCCACCGGCTTCCGCGACCAGTTGCAAGATGTTATGTCGCTGCTCTATAGTGATTTCGACTATGCCCGCCGCCAAATTCTCGACCATGCTGCCCATCAGTTTGCCGAGGGCGACGTGTTGCACTGGTGGCACGAGAGCATGAAGATGGGCGCACGTACCACCTTCAGCGACGACTACCTCTGGCTTGTCTTCGTTACCTACCAGTATGTTCAAGTTACGGGCGACACTTCTATTCTCACCGAGCAGGTGCCCTTCTGCCTATCCGACCAGCTGGGACCTGGCGAGGCTGAGCGCTGCGTCAACTATGCCATCGGGACAGAGTATGTCACGCTTTATGAGCATCTGCGCCGTGCGGTGAACCGTTCCATGTCGCGCACCGGTATTCATGGTTTACCCCTGATGGGTTGCGGGGACTGGAACGACGGCATGTCCTCTGTCGGCGTCGAAGGCAAAGGTGAGAGTGTATGGGTGGCCTTCTTCCTGGCCGACCTGTTGCCCAAGATGGAACAACTCACGCAGATGGTGCCCGATGCAGACCTTGCCTACTGTGAGGAACTCTCGGCGTATCGCAAGAAACTTGTCGACGCCATCCAGAAGACCGCATGGGATGGTGCTTGGTTCCTCCGTGCCTACTACGATAACGGCGACCCCATGGGTTCGCGCAACAACACTGAGTGTCAGATTGACCTCATCTCACAAGCCTGGAGCATCCTCACCGATGTGGCTACACCGGCTCAGAAAGAGAGTGTGATGCGTGAGACCGACAATCGCCTGGTTAACCGCGAGCACGAGATTATCCAGCTGCTCACACCGGCATTCCAAAACTCGAACCCTTCGCCGGGATACATCATGAATTATCCCGTCGGCGTGCGTGAAAACGGTGGCCAGTACACCCACGGCGCAATGTGGTACATCATGGCGCAACTTAAAGAGGGACGTTACGACATGGCTTACTATCTCTATTCGCTCATTAATCCCATCCATCGCACTCACTCGTTAGCCGATGTGCTGAAATATAAGGTGGAACCCTATTGTATTGCAGCTGATATTTACAGCAACCCGCAGCATCCGGGTCGTGGTGGCTGGACCTGGTATACTGGGTCTGCTTCGTGGGCCTATAAAACTGGTATCGAAAATATCCTCGGGCTATGCAAGCAGGGAGATAAATTGATCATAACACCGCGGGTGCCTACCGAATGGCCGAACTTCACCATTAAGTACAAATACGGCAACAGCCTGTATGTTATTCGTTACACTTCAGCAACCAAGTCGCTCAGCAGTCCAGCAACGATAGATTTGGTCGATGATGGTCAGACCCATGAAGTAGAGATATGAACGATGTGAAGATAACTGTCATCCGTAAGGCTGATTATAAGGACCTGCAGGCTCGGTACGAGAACCCGATAGAACACGCATGCGATGTGCGAGAGGGACAGGTGTGGGTGGCTAAAGAGGGAATGATGCCTGTGGGGATGTGTGAGAGTGCTTGGGAGAGTATGAAATCCTTTGTAGAGGCGTTGGCACGTGGAGAAGGCGACTTCTACGACGGATGGATGCAGAACCCTCACAGTGCAATGATTAGCTGCAATGATGGTTTCCGTCCTGTCAGTTTTCTACTCGAAAGTATCAGATAAAGAAAAGACTGGCTCCGACGACACTGATGACGGCACCGATAATCTCGCGGACAGTCACCCGCTGGTGGAATAACCAGGCGGCAGGTGCGATGATGAGTACTGGTGTGAGTGCGAAGAGAGTCTGTGCGATGCCGGCTGAAGTGTATTGGGTAGCCAGCAGCGAGGCACTGACACCGATGAAAGGACCGAAGATTGTGGCCCCTAGCACACACCACATGGCTTTGCGGTCGTGCACAGCATGACTGAGCCGGATTTTCCAGTCGCGGTTGAAGATGCATAGCAGCAAGAAAAATCCTGTTAGACCGATGATGGCGCGTATCATGGTGGCTGCGAAGGGAATGCTAAGGAAGATTGGCAAAGGTAGCAACGCACCGTCTGGTACCATCTCGGTGCTGATTCCAGCGGCTGTCACTGCGGTATTGTAATGTTCCAATCCAATCTTACTTAACACCAGTCCGAATCCTTGGCAGATGCCTGCCATAGCGGCGAAAAATATGCCGCGTGGCGGCAGATTAAGTTTTATCGAGGTGTCTTTTTTGGATAGTATGGACAAGGCAATGCCCGAGAGGGTCACTACCATGCCCACGATGGCTATTGGCCGCATCTGTTCGCCTAACAACAGGCGTCCTGTGAGGGCTGCGGTAGGTGCCGAGAGCGTCATAAAAAGCTGTCCAAAGCGTGAGCCGATGAGGATATACCCTTGCATGAGGCAGTAATCACCGATGACATAACCAACCACGCCGCTGAGTAGTAGCCAGCACCAGGTGGTTCTGTCGGCAAAGCGAGGGTAGGGAACTCCCATGGTGAGCCAGAGGGTGATGGCCAGCAACATGAGTGACATGGTCATGCGTACCGTGTTGAGAGGAAGCGAACCCATGCGTTTCGAACCCACTTCGGCGAAGAGGGCAGTGGCTGTCCAAGCTACTGCCACCCCGAGCGATATTAGTTCTCCTACAAACATGTCCCCATAACGGGCTGTCAGTAAAAATATTTTCTATACGGTATATTTTATTTTTGTATCTTTGTTTTTTACGGTCAGAGCGTTTGACCGTTGTAAAAGACTGAATGAAAATGGACTACAACTTTGGAGAGATTGAGCCCCGGTGGCAAAACTGGTGGCGCGAGCATGGTGTGTACCATGTTTCTAATGAAAGTAGCAAGCCTCACTACTATGTTTTGGATATGTTCCCGTACCCCTCGGGTGCGGGTTTGCATGTGGGTCACCCGTTAGGTTATATTGCTAGCGATATCTATGCCCGCTACAAGCGTTTGAAGGGTTTCAACGTGCTACATCCCATGGGCTACGACGCCTATGGACTGCCGGCCGAGCAGTACGCCATTCAGACGGGCCAGCATCCTGCCATTACCACGGAGCAAAATATCAACCGCTACCGCGAACAGTTGGATAAGATTGGTTTCAGTTTCGATTGGAGCCGTGAGGTGCGCACTTGCGACCCCAAGTACTACAAGTGGACGCAGTGGACCTTCCTCCAACTCTTCAAGCACTACTACGACAATACGGCCAACAAGGCACTGACGATAGCCTCTCTTGTGGAACGCTTTGCCAATCTGGGCACCGAGGGACTCGATGCGGCCTGCACCGAGGTGCTGGACTTTACCGCCGATGAATGGAATTCGTGGGACGAAACCAAACAGCAGCAGGTGTTGATGAACTATCGCTTGGCTTATCTGGCCGACATCCCCGTGAACTGGTGTGCCGAGTTGGGTACCGTGCTGGCCAACGACGAAGTGGTCAATGGACTCTCCGTACGTGGCGGCTACCCTGTGGAGCGCAAGCTGATGCGTCAGTGGAGTCTCCGCGTCTCGGCCTATGCCCAACGTTTGGTCGACGGATTGGAGCAGATAGACTGGACCGATAGTCTGAAAGAGATACAACGTAACTGGATTGGCCGCAGCGAAGGCGCTGCCGTCTGGTTCCCGCTCGACGTGAAGAGTAATGCCAATGTGTTGCCGGGAGCACAGGCCTATATGCCGCAGTTCGACCCTCAGCCGGTGCCGAGTTTTGAGATTTTTACCACCCGTCCTGATACCATCTTCGGTGTCACCTTTATGGTACTGTGTCCAGAACATGAACTCATTGACCAGATCACTACTCCCGAACAGCGCCAGCAGGTGCAGGATTATGTCACTTGGGCCAAAAATCGTTCGGAGCGCGAACGTCAGGCCGAGGTGAAGAAGGTGAGCGGTGTCTTTACTGGTGCCTATGCTATCAATCCTCTCACCGAGGAACGTATCCCCATATGGGTTTCCGAATATGTTTTGGCTGGCTATGGTACCGGCGCCATCATGGCCGTCCCTGCCCACGATAGCCGTGACTTCGCCTTTGCACGCCATTTCGGCCTGCCTATCCGTCAGGTGGTGGCGCTGGAGAAAGACGCTGTCAGCGACCCTAACACATGGGAGGAAAGCATGGATGCCAAGAGCGGCTATGCGGTGAACAGTGGCTTTGTTACCGGTATGAAGGTGAAGGACGCTATGAAAGCCGTTATCGACCGCATTGATGAGATGGGCATCGGCCATCGTACTGTCAACTATCGTCTGCGCGACGCTATCTTCAGCCGTCAGCGCTACTGGGGCGAGCCTTTCCCGATATATTATAAAGATAACACCCCGTATCCCATTCCTGACAAGTGCCTGCCGCTGGAGCTTCCTGAAGTGAGTGAGTTCAAGCCCACCGCCACCGGCGAACCTCCGTTGGGACATGCTCAGAAATGGGCTTGGGACGAAAAGAACTGCTGTGTCGTTGATAAGTCGCTTATCGACAACCAGACGGTATTCCCCCTTGAGCTCAGCACCATGCCTGGCTTTGCCGGCTCGAGCGGATACTACCTCCGCTATATGGACCCGCACAATGACGATGCTTACTTCTCGAAGCAGACTGCGGAATACTGGCAGAAAGTGGACCTCTATGTCGGCGGAGCTGAGCACGCCTCGGGCCACCTCATCTATGCCCGTTTCTGGAACAAGTTCCTCCATGATATCGGCATGTCCGTGGTGGAAGAACCCTTCCAAAAACTCATCAATCAGGGCATGATCCAAGGTCGCTCGAACTTTGTCTACAGAAGCAAGGCCGACAACACGCTCTTTATCTCGAAGGGCCTCGTCAAGAACATGGATGACGTCACGCCAATCCATGTGGATATCAATATTGTGGACAACGACGTGCTGGACATCGAACGTTTCCGCCAGTGGCGTCCCGAGTTTGCCGATGCCCGCTTCCAGTTGGAGGATGGTAAATATATCTGCGGCTGGGAAGTGGAGAAGATGTCGAAGTCGATGTACAATGTGCAGAACCCCGACGATTTGGTTGTCCGCTATGGTGCCGACACACTGCGTCTCTACGAGATGTTCCTCGGCCCTGTGGAGCAGGCCAAGCCCTGGGATACCAACGGTATCGAAGGCGTGCATCGTTTCCTGAAGAAGTTCTGGAAGTTGTATGACAATAATCTGAGTAATCAGAATAATCAGCATACTCCAACCAAGGAGGATATGAAGGTCCTTCATTCCACCATCAAGAAGATTACCGACGATATCGAGCGTTTCTCGTTCAATACCGCTGTCTCTAGCTTTATGATTACCACCAATCTGCTGACCGACCACAAGTGCAATTGCCGCGAGGTTTTGGAGCCCCTGGTGGTGCTTATCGCCCCCTTCGCCCCTCATATCGCCGAGGAATTGTGGCATCAGCTGGGTCACGAAGAAAGCGTATGCGACGCCCAGTGGCCCGTGTGTGACCCGCAGTATTTGGTGGAAGATACAATTAAGTATCCTGTGCAGTTCAACGGCAAGATGCGCTTTATGCTGGAGTTGCCTGCTGATATCGCCCAGGAGGATGTGGTGAAAGCGGTGAAGGCTGCTCCCGAGAGTGCCAAGTGGCTGACGGGTGAGCCTAAGAAGGTGATATTTGTCCCCAAGAAAATTATTAACATCGTATTATAAACGGCAAACAGTAAACAATAAACTGCAAACTAAACAATGTTAAGCAGACATTTTCTAAGAAGCAAAGTGCTTCAGGCGCTTTATGCCCATGAAATAGACGGCCACGATACCCTGTCGACCGTACAGTCGTTCGATTACCATATCCAGCATCTCAATCAGTTGGGCGTCGTCCAGTTGGCCTTGATGGTCCGTATGGTTGAGGTGGGCGAGAAGGTCCTCGAAGAGGGCATGCATAAGTTCCGTCCCTCCGCCGCCGAGAAGAATCCCAACCGTAAGATGCTTGAGAATGTCTTCCTGCGCCGCATGGCCGACAACTATGAGTTGAAGAAACATATTGACGAGTGGTGTGGCTGCTGGCAGATGCATGAGGACCTTATCCGTGAAGCTTTTATCGACTTCCGCACCAGCAAGACCTATAGCGACTATCTCGCGCTCCCGGAACACGATTATATTGGTGACCGCGAGTTTGCCGTGACACTATTTCGCTACCTGATGAACCGCGAGAGCCTGGTGGCCGTGATGGCGGAACGCAGCCTGCTGTGGGAGGACGACTTTGAACAGATTGCCCAGTATAACTTTATGATGCTCAAGGCCCTCGAGGAGGATCGCTTCGACGAGGCCATGCCCTGGCCCTTGATGTACGACTCCCGTGTGGAGAAGGACAGGGACGATTTCGATTTCGCCCGCCAGTTGCTCTGCGAGAGCATGGCTCACCGCAAGGATACCGACGAGATGATCAAGGCCCGTTTGCAGGGCTGGGAGTTCGAGCGGGTGGCCTTGATGGACATCCTGCTCATCAATATGGCCGTGGCTGAACTTACCGCTTGCCCCTCCATCCCCGAGAAGGTGTCGGTCGACGAGTATATCGAACTCTCCAAGGAGTTTAGCTCCGAGCGCAGCCGTCTTTTCATCAATGGCATCCTCGACAAACTGGTGCTTGAACTTCGTTCGCAAGGCCGTATTCACAAGACCGGCCGCGGACTCCTCACCGAAACTGAAAACTGAAAACCATGCGCATAAAAATACACTTTACACTTTACACCCTGGCGGCAGCCTTGCTGCTGGCGAGTTGCGGACATAAGGCTGCCGACCCCGATGTCGACCTTATTCGCAACCCCCGCAGCGCCCAGGGCTACGACACCAAGGAGGCGATGCCCGTTATTATGTTCGACAACGAGAGTCACGATTTCGGACGCCTCTCGTCGGGCGAGAACATCAGCTATAGTTTCCATTTCCGCAATACCGGCAATGCCGATCTTGTCATCTCCGGTGCCTCGGCTACCTGTGGCTGCACCGTGGCCGACTATCCCAAGGACCGTATCGCCCCGGGTGGTGAAGGCTATGTCACCGTCACCTTCAAGAGTGCCGGTAAGAGCGGACAGCAGTTCCAGGAAGTGACAATTATCACCAATGCCCAACCCTCTATCGTCAAACTTAAGATTACAGCACAGGTGGCTTTTTGAGCTTAATACTTAAAACTTACAGCTAAAAAATAAAATTATGAATATGGTTAACATGATTCTTTTACAAGCCCAGCAGAAGGGCAGTTCGATGTGGATTTGGATGATTGTCATCCTCGTCCTGATGTGGATTCTCATGATGCGTCCCCAGCGCAAGAAAGAAAAAGAGGAGCAGAAGTTCCGTGCTGCCTTGAAGAAGGGCGACCGCGTGGTCTTCTCGGGCGGCATCTATGGCAAGGTGCACTCTGTCGACGAGCACACCGTCGACGTGGAAGTGTCCAATGGCGTCATCATGACTGTGGAGAAAGGCATGATTCAGCCCGCTCCCGAGGCTAAGGCAGAAGATAAGAAGTGAAGCATTTCCTGGTCATACTGGGTATTACAGCCTTGGTGTGGCTGGGCGTGTCGATGTCGGAGGAACGGTCCTATCCCTTGCAGGTACGGATCGTGATGACCGGCTACGATACCATCCGATACGCTGTGGTCGAGGCCGATACGGCGCTTGACATTCAGGTGCGTATGTCGGGCTTCGACGCTTTTCTCCATAGCCTGGCCGGAAATCCCACCGTTGAGGTGCCGTTCAAGAGTGGAGAGTGGCGGGCAGAGAGCGGAGAGTGGAGAGTGGAGAGTGGAGAACTGTCCGAACGGCTGCGTCAGGAGATACTGGGCGCAAAACAGGTTTCCTCGAAGACCGACTCGCTACGTGTACGTCTGGCTCCCCTCAGCCATCGTTCTTATCGTCCGCGTATCGATGCCGTCAAGTTCTCCTTTGTGGAGCAGTATGCCCTCTATGGTGAACCCCGCGTCACTCCCGCCGAGGTGACCCTTTATGGCCCAGAGGAGGCACTGGCCCGTATCGACGAGGTGTGCGCCATGCCCACCGACCTCTACGGCATTCAGTCCAGCGGCACCTACCGCTTGCGGCTCGATCCAGTCTGGAGTAAGTTCCCTGACGTGCGCCCCTCGTGTACCGAATTGAAGATATACCTGCCCGTGGAGGCGTATGTGGAGAAAGAGTATCAGGTACCGGTGACGGTGATGAATGCCGACACCACCGTACGTCTGCGCCTCTATCCTGAACAGGCTACGGTCCGCGCCTGGGTGGCTCAGTGCGACCTGCAGCGAAGCCCCGACTTTGTGGTCTCTATCGACTATGCCGACATACTAACACATGGCGGTCGACTGGAACCCCAATTGGTGGAATTCCCCTCGTATATCCGTCCCCGTAGTGTGGAACCGCACGAGGTGCAGTGCGTGGTTATCAAGTAAGGAGAGATGCTTCGTGTGGGTATAACGGGAGGTATGGGCTGCGGGAAGAGTACCGTGGTGCAGGAATTTCAGGCGTTGGGAGTCCCCTGTTTTATCAGCGACAAGGTGGCTGCTCAATACTACAATGACTATGGTTTCCTCAATCAGTTGCGGCTGCTGTTGGGAGATACCGTCTTTCTGCCCGACGGCAGCGCCGACAAGCAGGCCATCGCGGCCAAGGTGTTCGCTGACCGTCGCCTGCTCGAAGGACTCAACGCATTGGTACATCCCCGTGTAATGGAGGATTTCGACCGCTTCTGCCTCCTGCACAAGGACCATCCCTATGTACTCTTTGAGAGTGCCATCCTCTACGACTATGGCTTCGACCGCCTGATGGACCGCGTCATCTGTGTCTACCTCGACCTCAAGGAACGCCTTGAGCGGCTAAAAATCCGCGAAGGGGTGGGGGAGGAACTCCTCATGGCTCGCATCGCCAACCAGATGCCCGCCGAAGAGATGATGCGCCGCGCCGACTACGTCATCCTCAACTATGAAGGCAATCCCCGATGTCGACAGGTGGAGACCATAGATGGAAAGTTAAGAGTTAATAGTTAAGAGTTAAAAAGTTATGAAGTTTTTGCGTATCATTGCTTGCGTCAGCATAATTTTCACCTTTCACCTTTCACCTTTCACCTTATCTGCGCAGTCCGACTGGGTCGACTCTGTGATGTCTGGGTTGTCCCTCGAGCAGCGTATTGCACAGCTGATGGTGGTGCGTGTACCGCTGAATATGAACGACAAGCAGATGCATGAGTTCTCCGAGCGGATGAATGGCTTTGGCGTAGGTGGCGTATGCTTCTTTGTAGGTACCGCCGAGCGGCAGGTGCAGATGACACGCCGTTTCCAGCGCGATGCCCAGGTACCTCTGTTGGTCACCATCGACGGCGAGTGGGGCCTCGGCATGCGCCTCAAGGATATGTACTCTTTTCCCCGCAATGCCGCCTTCGGACAGCTTACCCCCAATGCCGACAGTATCGTCTACCGTATGGGTCAGGAGATTGGCCGCCAGTGTCGCGAGATGGGCATCCATGTCAATTTCGCTCCCGTGGTGGATATCAACTCCAACCCCAACAACCCCGTCATCGGTACCCGTTCCTTCGGCACCGACCCCGAGCGGGTAGCTTGGTTGGGCATCATGTATGCCCTTGGTCAGCAAAGTCAGGGAGTGATGGCGGTGGCCAAACATTTCCCCGGACATGGTGATACCGACAAGGACAGTCACCTCGAGCTGCCGGTCATCAACCATCCCCGCGCATATATCGACACCCTCGATACCTACCCCTTCCGCCGCCTCATCAGGGCTGGCGTGGGCGGCGTGATGGTGGCTCACCTGCAAGTCAACGCCTATGACCCCGACCGACCCTCGTCGCTCAGCCCTGTCATCATCAACGGCTTACTGAAGGAGAAGCTGGGGTTCGACGGATTGGTTATCACCGACGGTATTGATATGAAAGGTGTCACCAATACATATAAGGATGGTACGGCTGAGCTGGCCGCCCTTCTGGCCGGCAACGACATCATCCTGTTGCCGCCCGACGTGCCGCAGTCGATAGAGACTATCAGGCGTGCCGCCGAGCAGAGCGACAGTATCCGCGCCCTGGTCGACTATCACTGCCGCCGCGTATTAGAGGCCAAGCAGAAGTATGTACTGCCCTATATCCACGACGAAATACGCGTGCCCGGCAAAGAGCACGAGGCGGTATGCAAGGATATTGTGGCCGACTTGAATATCAATATCGACCGTCGCATCGACACCATCGTAAATAATGCCATTGCGGCACAAGCCACCCCCGGTTGTCAGGTGGTGGTGATGCATAAGGGTAGGGTGGTGATGAACCGCTGCTATGGTCACCTCACCTACGACTCCCTCTCGCCCCTGGTCGCCCCCTCCACCATCTACGATCTGGCATCGGTCACCAAGGTCTGTGCCACCACGCTGGCGGTGATGAAACTGGTGGACGAGGACTCCATCTCCCTCAACGACCGTCTGAGCAAATACCTCCCTTACCTACGACATACCGACAAAGAACATATCACCGTCAAGCAGGCACTGAGCCATTGTGCCGGCCTCAAGGCCTACGACGCCCTCTGGCAGCAGACCTCCAATCGCGACAGCATCCTGCTGCTTATAGCACAAAGCAAGCTGCGCGGCAAGAACGACTACTGTTACAGCGACTTCGGTTTCATACTTCTGGCCGATATGGTGGAGCGGGTCAGTGGCAAGCCCTTAGACCGCTATGTCGACGAGCATTTCTACCGCCCCATGGGCCTGCGCCACACTATGTTTAATCCCCGTCCGCAGCTGGCTCCGCAGATAGCACCTACCGAGTTGGATGATTTCCGCGGGATGATTCGCGGCACCGTGCACGATCCCAACGCCTACGCTATGGGTGGTGTGAGCGGTCATGCCGGCCTCTTCGCCAATGGGACCGATGTGGCCCGTATGATGCAGATGCTGCTGAATGGTGGTGAATATCGTGGTCATCGCTACTTCAAGAAGAAGACCGTTGAGACCTTTACCCGTCGCCATTTTGAGCATCAGAAGAACCGTCGGGCGCTGGGTTTTGACAAACAACTATTTACCCCCTCCGACAATGCGCAGGTCTCTCCCGAAGCCTCGCAGGCATCTTATGGCCACACAGGCTTTACAGGCACCATGGTGTGGGTCGACCCCGACTACGACCTCGTCTATGTCTTCCTCTCCAACCGAGTGCATCCCACCGCCACGCCCAACAAGCTATCCCAGATGAACGTCCGCACCGACATCCAAAGCGTCCTCTATCAGTATCTCAATAAATAGCAGTTTTTCGCTACATTAAACTCAATTCAGCGGTGCTCAAGGCCTGCAAGCAGGCAGAGCAGCTAGCCATTAAACATTAAACTTTTAAACCGTAAACATTAAACATTACCATGGGCAGTTTCACCAAATGGCTTTTTGCAGGTCTCGGTTGGGCCGTCGGCGGCCCTATCGGTGCCATCCTGGGTTATTTCCTAGGCAAAGCCTTCTCCCCCTCCAACGAACAAATTGGCGCCGGCTACTCAGGCAATCATCGCGGTCCCTATCGCAACACAGGCACCTGGCAGGATATCAATGCCGCCCTCATGGTGCTTATCGCCGCCGTGATGAAAGCCGACGGCGAGGTGAAGCGCAGCGAGTTGGATTATGTCAAGCGCTTCCTCCTGCAGAACTATGGTGAGGAACGTGGCAAGGAAATGCTGCAGGTGCTGAAACAGATGGTGGAACAGGATATTCCCATCGACCAGGTGTGCTCTCAGATCAAGGTCAACACCGACTACAGCACCCGTTACCATATGGTCGACTTCCTCTTCGGTATCGGTGCCGCCGATGGCGAATTCCAGCAGGCCGAGCTTAACATGCTGCGCCTCATCGCGCAGTATCTGGGCATCTCGCAGAGCGACTATATCAGTATCCATGAGCGCCACGTGGGGCAGCGCTCATCCGGATACTCTGGGTATTCCGGAAAATCGGGAGCATCCAAAAACTACAGCAAAGACCCCTACCGTGTGCTCGGCATCGACTCCTCCGCCACTGACGACGAGGTGAAGCGTGCCTATCGCCGCATGGCCATGAAATACCACCCTGACCGTGTGGCCGGCATGAGCGAAGAAATGCAGCGCAACGCCGCCGAACAAATGAAAGAAATCAACCAGGCCTACGAGCACATCAAACTCGTGCGCCCCAACATAAAATAACCTTTCACCTTTCACCTCTCACCTTTCACCTCTCACCTTTCACTTCATCCTCTCCACCACGGTGCCTACCAGTTCGCGCATCTGGGGGTGGTAGTCGTTGAGGAAGGTGCCTTTGGGACGGTTGGCGATAATCAGGCATACCGTCAGGGCTTCGTGTCCCAGCAGGTGGCTGAAGCCATAGATGGCCGAGGTCTCCATCTCCAAATTCGTGATGCGGAGGTCGGAGGTTGGATGTCGGAAGTTGGCCAACTTCTCGTTGAGGTTGTCTATCGTTGGATGTAGGCGGATGGTGCGTCCCTGGGGACCGTAGAACCCGGGAGCCGTGGCTGTGATGCCATGGTGCATATCGGAGGCTATCTTGTTGAGCAGCAATTTGCTTCCTTTTACACAATAAGGCCGCGCGAAAGGTGAAAGGTGAGAGGCCAAAGGTGAAAGGTGTTTGATGAACGCCTCCTCCAGCGTTCTCCATTCTCCACTCTTCACTCTCCACTCTTTGTAGTAGTTCATCAGTCCGTCGAGGCCGATGGCGTAGGCCGAGGCCACGTGGCTGCCGCAGTCGATATCCTCTTGCAGCGAGCCGCTGGTGCCGATGCGGACAATCTGCATGTGCCTCTCGCTCTCCGCTCTCCATTCTCCACACTCCACTCTTAAGGCTGCGTCGAGTTCGGTCATCACGATATCGATATTATCACACCCCATGCCTGTCGAGAGGGCTGTCATGCGGGTGCCGTGGTAGCGGCCCGTCAAGGCGTGCATCTCGCGGTTGTACGATTCGTATTCCACGCTCTCGAAGATCTCTTTGAACATCTCCACCCTTCCGGGGTCACCAACAAGCAGCACCTTGTCGGCCAAGGTGCTGCTGTCGAGGTGTATGTGGTAGAGTTTGCCGTCGGGGGCAAGAACCAATTCGCTCGCTTTCATAGCTTAACGTCTGCTGTTGCCACCGCTGCGGCTGTTACCGCCGCTTCTGCCATTGCTGTTGCCGCCGCTGCGGCTGTCGGTACTGGTGCTCCTTTTCTCCTCCGTCTTACGGGTGGCGGTGGTGCTTCCTCCGCTACGGGTGGTGGGCTTGTCGATGGTCACTTTCTCTTTCTCAGCGGGCTTATCCTTATCGGTGCTGCTGCCGCCACTGCGGCTGCTTGCGGTACCGGTATTGCTGCGGGTCGGCGTCGTGGAGGTCGACCGGGTTGTGGCGTTGCCACCGCTGCGGCTGCTGCCACCATTGTTGGCAGGTGTGGCCGTGCTGTTGCCGCCGCTGCGGCTGCTGCCACTGTTGCTGGCAGGCGTGGCTGTGCTGTTGCCGCCGCTGCGGCCGCTGCCGCCGTTGTTGGCAGGCGTGGCTGTGGTGTTGCCACCGCTACGGCTACTGCCACCATTGTTGGCAGGTGTGGCTGTGGTGTTGCCACCGCTGCGCGGACGGTCCACTGCGGCACCGCTGTTACGGTTGCTCACCTGCGGATGCTCGACGCCGGGAGTCCAGGTGCTGGTGGGAGCGGGTGCTGGCGTCTGCGGCGTACGCATATAGTAGGGCGGCAGAGGAGGCTGCGTGTGAGGACCCCAGCCGTGGGCCGGCGGCGTGGGCGGCATCCAACCGTGACGGTGGATATCGTAGTGGTACGAGCGTGAGTATCCATGGCGATGTACCGCACGGGTGTAGGGGTTGTAGGGCGGGATATGCCAGGCAAATCTCGGCATCTGCACCGAGGCATGGAAACGCAGGTATTGTGCTGCGTTGTACATGCGGCCCGCGCTGTAGAGCCACACGCACTGCAGGTCGAGCGGCATATAAATCTCGTCGCCCGTATAGGCGTCCCAGCCGTAGACCCAGATCTCGTAGTAGGCCGAGTTTACACGCTCCATCCACACCTCGTTGATGAGCACATAGGTTTCGATTTCATAATCGTAACCGCAGTAGATCATCATCTCGCTCTGTCTGTTCAGGTACTGCACCGTGCGTGTAGCCTGCGAGTGGGTGAAGTAGCGGATTGAACTGGCGCTCGCCGAGAAGCTCATGGCGAGCATCATAACTACAATGACTGCAATGCGTTTCATAGCTGTAGGCTTTAAGTGGTTCTATTGTTTTAGTACTGCAAAAGTACAAAAACTTTTGCATATAGCGTAAAAAAACTTCTGCTCCCCTTGCTCCCAGCAGCCCCTGACGACCGGCTTGCACCCTACCAACACCGTATCAACACCGTACCAAGTCCGTATCAAGTCCGACTGGAGGGGGACGACATGCGTCAAATGACATCACAATGCATCATTTCGCTTCATTATGAATCGATTTTTGCCCGTTGCCAAAAACGGCCTTATATTATATAATGTGTGTTTTTTTTATATTTTCAAGCATCTTGGCCTCATTGTCGATAAATATCAAATAGTTTCTGCTATATGTTTTTTATTTTGTATTTTTGCACTCATGTTATATGACGAAGGGACTTGTTCCTCAAGAAGTATGCAACGAATGAGAATACTGGGTATGATGTCGGGCACGTCGCTCGACGGGTTGGACTTGGCGCTCTGTGATATTGAGGGCGATAACTACACTATCGTGGAGGCCCGTACGGTGCCGTATCCCGAGGATTGGCGGCAGCGGCTGGCGACACTCGAACAGGCTTCCGCGCTGGATTATGCTCTGGCCCATGCCGAACTGGGCCACTATATGGGCCATCAGGCACGCCAATTCCTGGACGAGACAGGCCTGAAGGCCGACGCCATCGCGTCGCACGGACATACTATATTTCATCAACCGGAGCGAGGATTGACGACCCAGATTGGCGACGGCGACGCAATTGCCGCCGAGACAGGCCTGCCGGTGGTTTCCAACTTCCGCACCCTCGATGTGGCGCTGGGTGGGCAAGGAGCACCGCTGGTACCGATAGGCGACGAGCTCTTCTTTGGCCAATACGATGCCTGCCTGAACTTGGGTGGGATAGCGAACATCAGCTATAAGCGCTTGGCGGATGGCGGTCAACGTGTGGCGTATGATATCTGTCCGTGCAATATGGCGCTCAACAGGTTGGCTTCACGGCTCGGCTTACCCTATGACCCCGAGGGCATGAATGCTCGACGCGGTCATTCCCACAGCTGTCTGATGGCCGCACTCAACGACTTGGCCTACTATGCCGAAGAAGGACCCAAGTCGCTCGGCAAGGAGTGGTTCCTCTCGCAGTTCTGGCCCGTGGTGGAAAGCACCCCTGCAACCACAGAGGCCCTGCTGGCTACGGTAACTTCGCATATCGCCCTCCAGATAGCACGAGTATTGCAACGGCAGGGAATAGAATCCCTGCTCGTTACCGGCGGCGGTGCTTTCAACAGCTATTTGATTGAATTGTTGCAGGAATACTGCCCGCAGGTGGCTATTACCGTCCCTGATCCGCTCGTTGTCAACTACAAGGAGGCTTTGATATTCGCCTTGTTGGGTTATCTGCGACTCAACAATCGCGTAAATACCCTGAAAACGGTTACCGGCGCCCGATGCGACAGTATTGGCGGTACGTTGAGTGGTTTGGTGGGTGCGAAATAGGTGTTTGAAAAACAGTTGGTTGTAAAAATATTACAAATTTATTTTGCCATATCGGAAAATGTTAGTACTTTTGCACCCGCTTTTGAAGCGAGAGTACCCTCAAAGATGGCGGGATAGCTCAGCTGGTTAGAGCGCTGGATTCATAACCCGGAGGTCATCAGTTCAAGTCTGATTCCCGCTACAAGAAAAGGACACCATGCGGTGTCCTTTTTTATTTACTCAGAAATTCAGTTACCTTCTTAAATACTTGTTCGGGGGTGATGGCGGTGAGGCATCGGTAGTCGCCGTGGCGGCAGGAGCGGTTGCCATAGGCAGAGCAGGGATGGCAGGGCAGTGGGGTGTAGATTGCGTTGGAGCGGTCCTGACCATAGCCGTAGAAGCCGAAATCGGGATGGGTAGCACCCCAGATGCTTACCACCGGCGTTCCCAATACCGAGGCAAAGTGCATATTGGCCGAGTCCATGCTGACCATCAGACTCAGGCGTTGCATAATCCTCAGCTCTTCGGCAAACGACTGCTTCCCAGCCAAGGACTCGATGCCTTCATGTTGTGAGGCAATGTTTTCCAGCTGTGGCGCTTCTTCTTTGCTTCCGAAGAGCAGTACGCGGTAGCCTTGTTCGGCCAGCATCAACGCTAGGCGTTCAGTGTTCTCGATGGGCCATATTTTTCCGCGGTGTTGTGCAAAGGGGGCGATGCCGATGAGTGGTGTAGTGGTGTAGGGTGTAGTGGTGCAGGGTGTAGTGAGTTGGGGTGGTCTTAGGCCTAGGTGAAGGAATACGTCGAGGTAGCGGGCATATTGTGGACGGCGGGGTTTGCGGCACATGTGGTGCAGGAATAGCCAGCGCGAGAGGCGTCCTTTGTGTATGCGGCGCATTTTGAGGGGGCGCAGGTGTATCAATGCGTCGAGACGTAGGATGAAGAGAGCCTGTCCCACGCGGTTCACTTGGTGCAGGTCGGCTATGGTATCGGCGCCTACCGATTTGAGTTGCCGGTAGATCTCAATGGCGGGCTGGTGCTTTTTTACTCCGAGGAAGTGCACGTTGGCAACCCCTTGGAAGAGGGGTGCCAGCAGCGGAGGGGCGGCCATGGTGAACTGCACGTCGGGGTTGGCCTGTGCTACGGCTTTGAGCACGGGTGCCACGATGGCTACGTCGCCAAAGGCCGAGAGACGGATGACCAGGACGTGTTTCAATGTGAAGGGTGTTATTTTTTGTAGAGGGAAGGGTTCAGCGACGGGTCGTTGTACATCTTCATCTGACGGTAGAGCTTCATGCGGCGGCGGCCGGCGGCGAGGTCGTCAAGCAGGGTGTCAATGGCCTCGGTGAGGTCGGCCCGCTGGAGTAGCAGGGTGTCGAGTTTGGCCTGGCATTTGGCGCGGTGAGCCTCGTCGCCGCGGTGAGCTTCGATGTCGAAGTGATATATCTTCAGCGCGAGGATGGAGAGGCGATCGATGGCCCAGGCGGGTGTCTCGGTGTTGAGGCAGGCGCCGGGGAGGGGGGGGACCTTTCCGAAGAGGGTCATATAGTGGTCGTCGATGCGCTCGACGAGGTCGGTGCGGTGCTGGTTGGAACGGTCGATACGGCGTTTGAGTTGTAGGGCGTAGACGGGATCTACGTCGTCGGGACGCACCAGGTCCTCGAGGTGCCACTGTACGGTGTCGACCCATGATTTCTCCCATAATAGTGCTTCGTAGCTCTCGGCAGGATAGGGATTGTTGCACGGGGCGTCGACATGGTCGGTACGGTGATACTCTTCCACCTGACGGGTGAAGATGGTGTATAAATCGTTAGCTTTATCCATTTTTATTTATTATTTATCAATTCTAAAAGACATGTCCGATGCTCAGCAGCAGATAGGGGGCGCGATGGCGGCTGGTGAAGCCAAGCCGGGCATCGAAGGGGCCGATGATGGTGGTGTAACTATAGCCCACCTGTAGCCCGGTGAGCATCTCTTTGCCGATGATATCTCTGAAGTGGTCGGCGTTGACTGAGGTGACGGCGCGAAACAGGATATGGCTATGGCGACCAAATTTATAGCTGGCTTGCAGTTGGGTGGCGATAAAGATATTGTCGACATATTCTATATACCCCATGCCGGCAAAGGGCATCTGCTGCTCGACGGTATGGCCGAACCATTCGCCTCCGATGGCATTGGTGTAGGCCAATTCGGGTTCTGCGCCGAGGAGCATGCGAGTGTAGATCATGGGTTGCAGGGTGAAACGTTTGGAAGCAGTAGAGAAGTTGACACGCCAATAGGCGCTTATGTCGCTCAATCCAATGCCATCGCCCATACCGATGAAGTTGTCGGTGCGGTAGGCGTAGAGGGCGTGGAAGCGGATGCCGCGAGTGGGGAAGTACCATTGGTTCTCGCTGTTGAGGTCGCTCGAGATATAATAGGAGATATAGTGGTTGTCGTAGACTTGCGAGTTGATGCCTTCGATACTGAGCATTTGTCCGTAGTAGTCGAAGTAGTCCCAACGGGCACCGGCGCGGATGATATAGTTACGTAGTGCCAGATCAAGGGGGGTGATATCAGCGGTGTGTTGGCGGTAGCGTATGTTATGGGTACGTTTGCCGTCGGTGTAGATGTCTATGTTGTTGTCGTTGAAGGTGTAACTTATGGTGGGAGAGATGCCGACACGATGGGTAAGCATGGAGTGCTCGGCACGGAACATGATACGTTTGCCAAGTCGGAGGGTGGCGCCGATACCCATGGGGATAAAGGAATGGAGTGGCATCTTTCCATTGAGTATAAGCGTGCCAGTCTCTTCAGTGTCGAAGCGGAATCCCGCCGAGGCTACAGCAGTGGTGGGCAGTTTCAAGGCGTTGCGACGAGCGGACTGTTTGTCGTCGGGCAAGTGGCGACGTTGTGTCTCGAGTCGCATGGGGATACTGTCGATATTATAGCTACGGCGCAGGGCAAGGAGTTCATCCCAATGGCTACGGGCTTCACGGTCGCCGCGGGCGAGGAGTGTATCGATGGCGCTCTCGGTGAAGCTGCCAGCCGAATAGCCTTGCACGTCAACCTTGATGAGCACGTCGCTCATCTCGCGGTTGTTATCGTATTTGTTTTTGGTGTTGAAGTCGATGATCTGCGAGAGTACGTCGGCGGCGCCATTGATTTCGTCGGCCTTGCGCATGTCGTTCTGCACACTGACGCCGATGATGACGTCGGCACCCATGGCACGTGCCAGGTCGACGGGGTAGTTGTTGCGCAGTCCGCCGTCGACGAGCACGCTGTCTCCCATACGTACGGGAGTGAAGACTCCCGGGATGGCCATAGAGGCACGCATGGCCCTTGTGAGGCTACCGCTATGAAAGTCCACCTCGGTGTTGGTTACCAAATCGGTGGCTACGCAGGCGAAGGGGATGGGCAGGCTGTCGAAGCTGATGGAGTCGAGGTATCCGTAGCAGAGGGTATGGAAGAGCTGGTCGAGGTTGTGGCCGCGGATAATACCGCCTTGTTCAGGCTTGAGGCGGCTGATATTGCGGCTGATGATATAGGTGTTCTGCTCTTCGCGTTGACGCAGGCTGAGGGTATGGGGGTCGGTGCGGTCGCTGAGCAGGCTGACCCAGTCCTGATGGCGTACCAGTGAGTCGAGAAAGTCGGGCGAATAGCCGAGGCAGTAAAGGGCTCCCACGAGGCTTCCCATACTGGTGCCGCACACCATGTCGATAGGGATGCCTGCCTCTTCGATAACCCGCAAGGCGCTGATATGCGCCACGCCCTTGGCACCACCGCCGGAGAGGACAACGGCCACCTTGGGACGCCCCTTTTGCGATTTTGCATTCAGGCGGTGTAGACGGACAAAAGTGGGAGCATAGTCGAAGGTCTCGGTCTGGTAACCTGGGTGGGACATGACGACCCGCAAGTCGCTTTCTGTGGTATAATAGCGCACTGTGAAGCGCCCTTTGGCATCGCTCTCGCCTCCGATGGCATGAGTCACCTTCACATGTGCCAAAGGCTTGCCTGTAGTGGCGTCGACTACCTTGCCCGGATGGTCGGAATAGCCCACATTCTGCGCCACGACAGCGAGGGTGGTGAATAGGAATAATATGATTGTCAGTCTTTTCATTTTGCCTGTGAATAAATGTCTTTTCGCACGCGGACGGCTTGCAACAGGCCGCGCAGGATGAGGAATACCATAAAGGCTATCCAGAGATTGTTGTTCCACCCGTGGTCGGAGAGGTGTCCAACACAGTGCAGACCATAGTATTTCAGACCATAGTAGATGAGGAAGAAGGCAGCTGTGGCCACAAACATGGCGTTGCGCATGGTACGTGTGGCCGTAGCCCCGATAAAGATGCCGTCGAAGAGGAAGGCGGCGAAGCCGCAGATGGGTATGACAAGTACCCAATACATGTATTCCCCGGCGGCTTCGATGACATCCTGCTGGTTGGTGAAGATTTGGAGGAACTGGTTGCCGAAAGCGGCATAGAGACCGGTGAAAACCACCGTCAAGGCCAGGCCCCATAGGATAAGCAGGCGGACGGCGAGTTTGAGATGTCGCTGCTGCCGGGCGCCTATATGGCGGCCTACGAGGCTCTCGCCGGCATAGGCAAATCCGTCCATGATATAGCTGAAGAGTGTGAAGAACTGCAGCAGCAATGCGTCTACGGCCAATATCTGGTCGCTGATATGCGACGACGCGGCTGTGATAAAGGTGAAGACCCCCGAGAGGCAGAGTGTACGGAGGAAGATGTCTCCGTTGACTTTGAAGAAGAGTTTCATCTCCTTCCAATGCAAAGCCGATCGTACGACTTCCTTAAAGTCCTTAAGGTCCTTAAATACTCTAAGGTTCTTATTGCCCTTCAGCTTCCTTCTCAGGAAGAGGATACCCAAAGCCAGGCCTGAGTAGTTGGCCAACACGGTGCCGAGGGCTACGCCGGCGATGTCCCAGTGCAGCACCAGCACGAAGAGGAGCGAGGCCACGATGTTGACGCAGTTCAGCGCGATGGCAATCCACATGGGTGTCTTCGAGTCNNCCTTTGATGGCATACATACCCAGGGTGGCTGGCGCGGCCCAAATGCGGATGAAGAAGTAGGTGAGGGCAAGTCTAAGCACATGGTTGCTGCCCTCGAAGATGATTGGCACAGCCAGTGAAATAGGCCATTGCAACGCTATGAGTAGCAAGGCAATGGTGAAGGCAATGGTGCAGGCGCGTATAAGGATTTTTACGGTCTCGTCCCATCGCTCGGCGCCGAAGGCCTGGGCCGTGAAGCCGCTGGTACCCATGCGAAGGAATCCGAAGTTCCAGTAAATGAGGTTGAATATCTGCGTACCGATGGCTATGGCACCGATGTGATCGCCCGAGAGGTGCCCCACAATAGCCATATCCACCATGCCGAGCAACGGTACGGTGATATTGGTGACTATGTTGGGCAGTGCTAAGCCGAGTATGCGTTTGTTCATTGTATCTTACATTGTGCGCTGTTGATGACGCCGCGGGATTCTTTTTCGCTTACAAAGGCCACAATATGGCTGTTCTCCAGTTTGATTTCCGGATTGGTGTGTGGGATGGCGTATCTGAAACTGCCGACAATGTGCTCTCGGGCATACCCCTGTAAGGGTATCATGTCGCCCCATACGTTGGTAAACACTTCGCGGAGCATATGGTTGTGCACGTAGTCATCCTGCACATCGCCGTTAGGCATTGATTGTTTGTATACCAGCGAGTCTTCGGTGAGGGCTAAGGTGAGTGTAAGATCTATGGATAAATCTGTAAGCAGTTCCAGATCGACAGTGATGTCAATGCTGTCGCCTACGGTGGTAGCTCTCACGTCAATATTGCACGTTGGTGTATTGTTGATTGTCTCGCCGATATACGAAATGATATTCTCCATGCTGCCGCTGAAAGGGGTGTCATCGTTGCGGTTGATAAAAGCGGCGGGGATGGCGTTGACACTATAGTAATTGTCCCATATCGTGCCCGCTTCGGTACGCATGTCGGGCTGACCGGCAAAGGGCTCCCCTTGGCCTACAGGGTGGTTGATGGAGATGACAATCAGTTTGTCGCCATATTTTTGATGTGCTGCATCGAGAGTGACATCGGCTTTTGGACAGTTGGGACATTTGGGACCCGTGTATTTCTCTACCAATGCGCGTTGCACATAGGCACTCTGCCAGTTTCCGGAGCCACCTGAGGTGGTGTCACTGGTTCCTGTAGTGTAATTGCCTGGTTCTATCTTGTCGCAGCCCGCAANNCCGCCGATGCAAAGCATCCCCTCGCGCTGTTTTCCGTAGCCCACCTGCAGACGTGTGGCGCCACGGGTGTAGCCCACGCTGAGGTTGTAGTAGTTGCCGATGCCGTCGTTGTAGGCATATTGGTCGCTGGCCGAGATAAAGAGGTTGTGACCTATATTCCATTCCACGAGGCCCATAATCCAGTCGCCCGCACGGCGGTCATGGTGGTCGTTATCCGGATCGTAGTAGCTGTCGCTACCCATCCATTCAGCTTCGAAGCGCAGCGATTGTTTCTTGTTTACTTTCCATGTGAGGTCGGCCACCACGATATGATTGTGGTAGAGGTCGGGCGCCTCACCTTCCACCACGGGATTGAAGATCTGGTAGACATAAGTGGCTGCCAGTTTTACCTTGGAGGAGAGCTTCTTGGTCACTTCAGCCGAGGCATCGCAATAGTAGAGAGGCCCCAAGCCGCTATTTACAGAATATCCGTCGGAGCCCATACCACCTATAGTAGTGGTGTTGAGGGCGTACATGGCGGAACCGTTCAGGTGCAGGTCGGTGCCATATTTACCGCCCAGCAGGGTACCTTTCTTGAATTTGTACATTAGGTCGGCCTGCATACCCTGTTCACCCATCACTTGGGTGGCGTAAGGATACATGCTTGGGAAAGCATAGGTGTGTTGCTTGGGGGTGGCGGGCAGGTAGTTTATATAGAGCATCTCGCCAGGAATGGTGCGAGAAGACTTAAATGCCATATTATCGATGCGTTTGGCCTGAATTCCGGCACTAAATCCGCGGCGCGAATAGTTGAGGTTGAGCATCAGGGCTTCCCCCTCCCGATAGATGTAGTTGTTCATTATCGACGGGTCCTGCCCCTTATGAGCATACTCTGCTTGGAGGCTCCAGTTGCCATATCCAATATCAGCCCTCACAGCACCGGCACCCACATTAAGGGGCAGGTTGAGCGCTACCCCAGGAGATACTTCAAAGGTTTCTCCCTTCTCGTATTTGCTTACAAATCCGGCACCCAATGTGACCCGCAGACGGCTGTTCTCCATACCTTTGATAACACTATTGAGCATCACTTCACCGTCAATACCACGCACCAGCCCTTCGCCATAAATCCAATAGAGGCGCTGTTTGCCGATGAGTGCCTTCAAGGTAATGCCCTGCACGGGGCGATATTGGACGTTGAAACCTAGCAGCGAGTTATCCAACCCTAAATATCGGTCTTCATAGCTTCGCAGAATAAGGCCGTTGCCAAACTGCTCGTAGAAGTTACCGGCGGTGATGCTGAGGTGTTTGGTGTTGTAGGCTACATAGTAGTTGGCAATTCCTTGTCCCTTATAGCTATTGTTGAAACCCAGCAAGGGGTCTTGATAAGCCTCGAAGCGTAGGCCTGCGCTGAAGTCGCCGTTGGTGTAGAGAATGTCGGCACGGGCATTCATAAGTAACTTCTGGGGTACATCTTCAGCGCCGATGATAGAGTCGCGCGAACTCATCTGCCCGTCAATCTGTATGTTGCCCGTCACATGCCCGCCCAGAATACCCTGGGCAGAAACAGTGCCTGCCAGCAGCAAAGAAAGCAATAGTAGTGATATTCTTTTCATTACTTCGAGAGTTCTTTGACTTTTTCTATCAACTCTTCCTCGCCGCCATCCTGGTAGCCTTTGTGCTGCCATAATATCTCGCCGTTGGAACTGATGATGAAGGTATGAGGCACATCGGCGCCGACGTTCATGGCGCGGGCGAAATCTTTGTTCTGGTCCATGTAAACCTCGTAGGGCCAGTCGTGGCCGTCGACCCAGGGCTTAACACGTGCGGCACTACGTGCGTCGTCGATGGAAACGGCTACAAGTTTGACCCCTGTCTGTTCCTGCCATTCGTCATATAGATCGCGGATGGCATCGAGCTCCCGGTTGCAGGGTTTGCACCAGGTGGCCCAGAAACTAAGTATAATCAGATGGTCTCCGTTAGAGATGACTTCCGATTGTACATTGTTGCCTTCAAGATCTTTGAGGGTGATGTTGGTGGGCATCTTGGCGTTTTGGGCCATCATATTGCTGGCAAGCAGCAGTGTGGCCAGGATGAAGAGTATCTTTTTCATGGTATCTGTTTTTCTTTTATGTATTTATTTTATGTCGTTTATTGCAAGGGCCTTGAGTGAGGAGAGTACTTTTTCCTCTTGAAGGAGTAGTTCTTGTGTCCACGGAGTCTCTTCTTTGTCGTCAATGTCATCGCGCAGTTGGAAGATTCGGCCGTAGTGTAGTCCGTAGTTTTCATATTCAGGGTTTCCGAGGGCGCAGGCTGTGGCGAAGAGGCGTGCAGTCTTTCCGTCGATGATTTTGAGATAACGGTCAGCGTTAACTGCTAATGGCTGACTGCTAATTGTTGCTTCCTGTGCCAGCAGTTCGCTTTCAACCATCTCTGTGACGGTGCGGCTGATAAGGCGGGAGATATTGGGGTCGTCGATTTCGTTGATAAGGTCCATGATTTGTGCCATGAACCAGTCGCCCACCAACACGGCAATGCCGTTGCCCCATCGTGCGTTGACCGATGGCTGTCCGCGACGGACGAGGTCTCGGTCAATGACGTCGTCATGTATAAGCGAAGTGTTATGGAGCATCTCGACACACACGGCCGAAAGCAGGGTACGGCGACTGTTGAGGTGCTCTTCGCCGAGGGTGGCGGCAGCCAATAGGGTTAACTTCGGACGTAGCATCTTGCCGTCGCGGGAGGTGATATGTGCTTCCACCTCTCGCAGCAGGCTGTTGTCGCCACGAGTCATGCGGTAAAGGTATTCCTTCCGCACTTCGTCCAGTTTAACCTCTATATTCATTATACAGTGTGGTGAGTTTGTTGGTGAGAGTCTTGGAGGCTTTGACGAGCGGCAGTCGGAGTACGTTGGTGATCATGCCTTGTATCTCGAGCAGGGCTTTGATACCGGTGGGGTTGCCTTCGTCGAAGATGGCGTTCATCAAGAGCAACATATTGTAGTGGAGCGGCAAGGCCTTCTTCAGTTCGCCCTTCATGGCCAGACGCACCATTTGGCTCATCTCTTTAGGCAGCGCATTGGCCATCACCGAAATAACACCGTCGGCACCCAAGGTGAGCATGGGGTAGGTGAGAGCGTCGTCGCCACTGATGACACGGAAGCCGTCGGGACGGTTGCGTAGAATCTCCATCACCTGCTGCATGTTTCCCGAGGCCTCTTTGATACCTATAATGTTGGGGCATTCTGCTGCCAGTGTCAGCGTAGTTTCCGCACTCATGTTTACGCCTGTACGGCCGGGCACATTATACATGACCACCGGCACGGGTGATGCTTCGGCTACAGAACGGTAATGGGCTAGTAGACCGCGTTGGTTTGGTTTATTATAATAAGGGGTGACGGAGAGCAACCCGCTGATGCCGTCGAAGTTGGTGCGCGCAAGCGTGTCAGTGAGGCTTAAGGTGTTGTTACCTCCGAGACCGAGCATGATGGGTATACGTCCGC
>LXOW01206259.1_pt2 | contig 32551 bp, 24 predicted proteins | sample 1368591 | NCBI WGS metagenome assembly LXOW01 (sample SAMN04884650, study PRJNA319009) | bovine gut metagenome | isolation source: Cow rumen | host: Bos taurus | place: Italy: Legnaro (PD) | collected 2014-07-09
TGACCACGGTGTCGAGATACTGCTCGATCATTTGTGTCTCGTAGGCATAAATGAGCAGGGATTGGTTATAATCCTGCAATTGTTTTGAGAAATCGCGTTGTTCGGCAGTCAAGTTGATTTCAGCCTGATGGATCAACAGCTGACGGCGAATCCACGAGTCGATGAAGTCGTTCACCCTTGACAGGCTGTCCATCTTGTTGGCATCAGCGGGAACGACGCCTTCCAGATCCTCAGGATACAGCTTGTTGCCATAGCACTCTGCCACCACGATGCGGTCTGATTTCATGAAATAATCACGACAGCCGACAACCGTGAGCGTCAACGCAATGCAAAAAACAATAGCTAAATTTCTCATTGATAGAGATTTCTTACTTTTTCAAGCACATTCTCGTCAATCTTTACGGCATACTTCTTGCGAAGCTTTTCCATCCATTGCTCCTCCAACTCGACCTGATAGTCCGAAGTGACAAGGCCTTTAGCCTCACGCAAGGTCTTCGGTTCAGGTTCGCGTTTTTCGATAATGTTGACAATCACCGTTGACTGATCCACCGTTGAGGGGAACTCTTTCCTCGTGCCGGCCACCCATTCCGTCTCATCGACGAAATGGTTGTCGCCATGCTGATAGAAGGCATTGCGCACCGTCACGTGACTGACCGTATCGCGGACCATCACTTTTCTCAAGCTGTCGAATGGCACGCCCTGGGCGAGATATTCCCTGACCTTAGGCAGTGATTCCGGCTTCATGACGGTGATGACACATGCTTTCACACGCTCGTCCCACATGTATCTTGAAACGTTTCTTGCATGGAAAGCCTGAAGTCCGGCGGTGTCTTCAACGGCTTTGTTCCAAACTTCCTTGTCCATCAGGTCGAAAAGCAAGATGCCATCGTTATATTCCTGTACCAAAGCCTTGAACTCAGGATATTTCTCTTCGAGATGCTCATCAGCGTAAGCGAGGACCTCCTTGCTCTCGAAAGCGTCGTAAAGCTGATAGGCGTACACCGAAACGGGGATGCCCGCTCTCACTGGTTTTTGCTTGGTCTTGATGTATTCCACAAAATCGCCGACGGTAACGGTTCTCTTGCCAATCGTGAAAAGCATGGCGTTAAGCTTGGCATCCAAAGCGGGGACGAATTTCCCGGTCAGGATGGTGCTATCGACCGTTGCCATGAAATTAGAGAGATTCTTTTCGCTCGTCTTGAAGCCGTATTCCTTCTTGATTTGCTGGAGCACCACTTCTTCCGACTTCTTTGAGCGCTTGTCNNGTGAACGGCATCAGAGCGCCATTGCGCGAAACCGATCCCCTGTCGTCGGAATACCTGTTGACGGCATCAGTCCAGTTTTTGCCGTTCTGGGCCTCCAACTCCGCATAAATGTTGTCAGCCTTTGCCTTGGCGGCTTGGATATCGGCCTCTGAAGCCTCGGGATCAAGGCGCAGGAAAATATGGGAAGCCTGGGTGGTGCCCAATGCATCCGTAACGCTGATAACCTTGATGAGATGATAGCCAAAATCGCTTCTGACTGGCATGGAAATCTCTCCGGGCTTGGTGTTGTAGGCACCGCATTCAAATGGATAAACCATGTCAAACACAGTGAAATAGCCCAAATCACCGTGATTGCCCTTGCGAGCGGGAGTCGTTGCCGTAGCTTTGGTATCGCGAGCCGAGCGGTCTTGCGAATAGGTCACGGCCAGTTCGTTGAAGTCTTCGCCATTCATTGCCTTCTTCCGGATATCCATGATCTTATTGTAAGCCTTCAAGGTATCGGCAGGAAGGGCGTGACGGTCACATTCAATCAGGATATGGCAAGCCCTGATGTCCTTCAACTTGCGCTGGTAAGCCTCCTCAACAAGCTCTTCGCTGATTTCATCGTTCGTGAAATACGGCTTGGCCAGTTGTTTGCGATAGCCCTCCAACTCTTTCTTAAACTTGGCGTTCGTGTCGAGGCCCATGGCATAGGCTTCCATGACTTTCATACGGAAGTTGATGAACAAATCGAGGTATTCATCCACCGATTTCTTTTCGATGACGTCGCTTTTCAGGTTATTCTTGGCATAAACATCGGTAAACTCTTTCACTGTGACTTTCTGGTCACCGATGGTCATCAGCACCTGCTTATCGAGCTTTGATTGGGCCAACACGCTGATGGATGATACGATCAGCAACGATAATACAGCGACTCTCAAGAATTGCATTCTTTTCATGGTATTGATTCTCTTTAATTCTTACGATCTCTTGCTATAGTTGGGGGCTTCCTGGGTGATGGTGACATCATGCGGATGGCTTTCGAGGATGCCGGAGTTGGTGATTCTGATGAACTTGGCATTCTTCAGCTCATCAATGGTGTGCGAGCCCGTGTAGCCCATGCCTGCGCGAAGTCCGCCAACCATCTGATAAACCACTTCCGAGAGGGAGCCTTTATAAGGAACACGACCTGCGATGCCTTCCGGCACCAGCTTCTTGATGTCATCCTCCATATCCTGGAAGTAACGGTCCTTCGATCCGGCCTGCATAGCCTCAAGTGAGCCCATGCCGCGATAGGTCTTGTATTTACGGCCTTCGAAGATGATGGTGTCGCCTGGTGATTCATCCACGCCTGCAAAGAGCGATCCGGCCATGATGGACGAGGCGCCTGCCGCCAAGGCCTTCACGATGTCGCCAGTGTAGCGGATGCCGCCGTCGGCGATGATCGGAACGTCCGTACCCTTGAGTACCTTTGACACGTCAAGGACGGCAGTGAGTTGAGGCACGCCGATGCCTGCCACTACGCGGGTGGTGCAGATGGAACCGGGGCCAATGCCCACCTTCACCGCGTCAGCGCCGGCTTCCACCAGTGCCAAAGCAGCTTCACCTGTGGCGATGTTGCCTGCCACGATGTCAATATCCTTATATCTGGAACGGATCGATTTCACCATGTTGATCACGCCTTGGGAATGGCCATGAGCGGTATCGATCACCAGAGCGTCCACACCGGCTTCAACAAGGGCGTCGGCACGTTCGATGGTGTTGGCGGTGATACCCACTGCGGCGGCCACACGGAGACGGCCTTTGTCGTCCTTGCAGGCGTTCGGGCGGGCTTTCACCTTGATGATGTCCTTGTAGGTGATCAAGCCAAGCAGATGGTTGTCCTTATCGACGACCGGGAGCTTTTCGATCTTGTATTGCTGCAAGATGTCAGCGGCTTTTTCAAAGGAAACCTCCATGGTTGTAATCAGGTTCTCGCTCGTCATCACTTCGCTGATGGGACGGTCCAGACCGCGTTCGAAGCGGAGGTCACGGTTGGTGACGATACCTTTCAGGCAATTGTGGCTGTCAACCACCGGAATGCCGCCGATATGGTATTCGCTCATCAAGTTGAGGGCATCCTTAACGGTAGCATCCACATGGATGGTGATGGGATCGGTGATCATGCCGTTTTCGGCACGTTTCACCTTGCGTACTTCAGCAGCCTGCTTGCCAATGGACATGTTCTTGTGCAGCACGCCGATGCCGCCTTCCTGGGCAATGGCAATGGCCATGCGCGACTCCGTCACCGTGTCCATGCCCGCCGAAACGATAGGCACGTTCAGCTGGATATGACGGGTAAAGCGGGTCTTCAAACTGGTCTCACGAGGGAGAACGTCACTATANNAGTGTCATAATCGGATATAGTTTGTATTAATCCGCAAAAATACGAAAAAAAATCAATTCACAATGATCTTTCTGTATAGTTCCACCCCATCTTCATCCACACAACGCAAATTGTAGGTGCCTTTTTCCACATCGATGGGCATTTGGTGGTTCAGGCGGGTTTGTCCGATAAACACATCGTTCAACGTCCAGTAGATGGTTTTCTTGGAGTTGCGGTGGGCGATCTCGAAGACGATTTGCTGACGGTCGCCTTTGATACCGATGGGAATGGTGACTCGGGCATCCGATTTGGGATACACGAAAGCCATCACGTCATCGGGATGCGCCGTGGCACAGCTAGGATAGAGCATCGGCAACGGGCGGTAAAAGGCGGAGTGTTTCTTATAGAACCATTCCATGACGGGCGGCAACACGAAATAGGTCTCGTAGCAACGCTGGTCAACGGGATAGCAGTCGGGCAGCACCTGGTATTGCCGGGTGGAATCGAGGAACACTTTCTTGTGATAAGGGCATACGCCCGTTTTGATCTCCACATCAGGCATCAGCACCTTGCGGGTCTTCTTGCAGATCTCCGTATTGGGGTATCCCGACTCGGCACACACCTCCACTTCGATGGCCGATGCCGTCGCCGGCGGGTACGTGTAGCTATCCTTGAGCAAGGCCGCCACGTCAAACATCAAGGGTGCGGCCACCCCCACTCCCGTCAGGCCAGGTCGGCCCTCGCCGTCGGCGTTACCCACCCACACGCCAATGACGTAATGGTCGGTCAAACCGATGGTCCAGGCATCCTTGAAGCCGAAGCTGGTGCCTGTTTTCCATGCCACCTGTTTCGCGGAGGAGAAGCCGCTCCATCCCGTTTGGTTGGTCGGTCTGGTCAGCCCTTTCATCACATCGAAAGTGATGGCGATGGCATCGGCTGAGAACGGCGAACTATCCTCTGGCACCTGTTGTTTGTAGTTTTCACTCACCGCAGAGGCCAGTTTTTTGCCCATGGCGGCGTAGGCGTTCACCAAATCGAAAAGCGAAGCTTCGGCACCCCCCACAATCAGCGACAGCCCGTAATGGTCACTGTCAAACACGATGCCCGACAGGTCAAGCCGTTTCAGCAAGGAATGGAAACGCTGATGGCCGTATTGCTTCAACAGATATACGAACGGCGCGTTCAACGAGTGCTGCAAGGCTTCGTTGGCGGGGACCACGCCCCAATACTGCCCCGAGTAGTTCTTTGGGGTAAATCCAGAGAGGCTCATCGGCACGTCGGGCAGCAGCATGGTCGGCAGCAAGGTGCCTTCGTCGAGCATGGCGGCGAAAAGGAAAGGCTTCATGATGCTTCCCGTGGAGCGTTGTGCCTTCACCATGTCCACCATGGCGGCTTCTTTCGCCTTGGCATTGTTGCCCACATAGGCCACCACTTCATCGGTGAGATAATCCACCACAAACACTGCCGCATTCTCGATCTGGTTCTGCACGTTGTCCTGATAATGCCGCTCCATGACTTCCGTCACGGATTTCTGAAGTGTGTAGTCCAAGTCGGATTGGATCTGTTCGCCTTTATGGCGTTTTGCCTGCTCCATCAGGTAATGATAGGCCAGTTGCGGGATGTCGTATGGTTTGTTGGGCAGCCGTTCCATCATGGCCAGTTCGCAGTCGTCGAAGCTCAATGCAGGAACATGGTATTTTCGGGGAATATGCGCCTTCGGGGTGACCATTCTTTGCAGCAAGGCATCGCGTTTGTCGAGCAGCTTATCCCTTGAACGTCCGGGGTGTATCATGGCGGGAGAATTGGGAAGTACTGCCAGGGTGGCCGCCTCGCTCCAGGTCAGCTGGTCAGGCGTGGTGTGAAAATAGCGCCATGCGGCTGCGTCAATGCCCACCACATTGCCTCCGAAAGGCGCATGAGCTGCGTAGAGATCGAAGATCTGCTTTTTGGAATAGCGCAATTCCAGGCGGAGTGCCAGAATCACTTCAAGGAACTTCTCCCGATACGTCCTAGGCTTGTTTTTTCGGGCCAAGCGGACCACTTGCATGGAGATGGTGCTCCCTCCCCTAACCACCTTGCCGGCTCTCGTGTTCTCGATCAGTGCCTGGACGAAGGCCACCGGGTTGAAGCCCCAATGGCGAAAGTATTGCTGGTCCTCATACTCGACGACACAAGCGAGGTATTTCTCAGAATAGGTGTCGGTGGCCGGGAAGCGCCACTGTCCGTCATCGGCGATGTGGGCACCCAGCAACTCCCCGTTTTTGGCGACAAGCACCGTGGAATAGGGATCGTCGAACTTGGGAACGGGAATGCACAAAAAAAGAAGAAACAGGCCTGCAAGAAACAGGCCTGTTCTATAGATCGCACGACGGCGTTTCGTCATTTGACAACGACCGGGCGAGCCGGCACCAGATAGTAAATCTCGTTGTTGTACATGTCCTCGCAACGGACGGCGGGCAACATGTACGAACCTTCGTATGTGGCGTTCAGCTTGAGGGTGAAGGTCTTCTTCTGCTTGGCTGAGAGGTCAAAGAAGAAGTAAGCGCGGTCGTCACGGATATCGACATGCTTGGCACCCTTGTCGCCTTCATCGGTACCCAGCAAACGGTCGTTGATGATCTCCCAACCGGAGGCGAGGTAATACGACAAAGCCAACTCAGTCACCCTGTACTGGCTCGGGTTCTCCACCGTGATCTCCACCTTGAAGTCGGTGCCCATCGGCAGTGAAGCCAGATTGAGAGCAGCGCCGTTCTTGTCGAGGTAGTTCACCTTCATGGTGATGAAGTTGCCGTTCTCCTCAGTCTCATATTCGGCCACAGCGGTCTTGGTATAGACTTTAGCCGTCAGCTTTTGGTCGGAATTGTTCTTGACCTGCACCTTGTTGGCACCAACCTTCGGAACGATGGCAAAGCCTGTCGAGCCCATATTGGTACTCAGGGTATGATCCTCACCGTTGACATTCACCGTAGCGGAGATCGGGGCGTTGGTGGTTCCCACCTTCTCAGCGTATTTACCCAAGGTAAACAGGGCAAATGCGGTAGACTGGGTGTCGAGCCAATAATCGCTGTTCAGGACCTCACAGAGGTCATTGACATGGCTCTGGATGGCTTCCTGATCCCTGTCGCACAACAGTTCGGCATAGGTCATAAAGGCATAGTCGCGTACAGGCGAGCCAAACGAGGTGTAATAGTCGGACATGTTTTCGATCTTCTCAACGATAGGCCAGAATTGAGCCACCATGTTCTTCTTACCCACTTGGGCGTAGGTGGCGGCAGTCAAAATGGCACTCAAGGTGTAGTTGAACTGAAGTTCCTTGAAGCGGTTGAGTGCGCCCATCTCGGGTGCGCCACCGAGAGCCAGCACAAAGAGACGGTAAGCTTGGATGGTCTCACCCTGCTTGAAGTCGGGGTTCATCTTCCATGCCTTGGCGATATCGGCCTGGTGGCCCATCATGCCGTCAAACAGGTAGGCAGGCACATCGAAACCTTGATTCTTCGCCTCCACGAGGAAATGCAAGGCATAAAGCTCAGTCCAGGGATCCACGTAACGTCCACCGACCCAGTTGGTGAGTGAGAAATCGGATTGCTGGTAGGACTTCAGGCTGGCGATACCCTCCTGAATGGCGTCGCGGATCTTACCCTGTTCTTCCTCGCTCTGCTGGATGAAGAAATTCAGGTAGAGCTGCGGGAAGGCTGCCGAAACCACCTGCTCAAGGCAACCGTAAGGATAGGTGGTGAGGTAGTTCAGACGGCTATAGAGATCCACGGGGATGAGCGATGCCACCATGACATTGCCCTCTTGGGTACCGGCAAGGCCCTGTACGTCGAAGTCCATGGTCTCCGTAGCTCCGGCTTCAATTTCCTTGGTATAGGTCTGGCGCTTTTCAGCGTAAGGCATACGGATCGGGATCTCCGTCTTGGTCTGGGCTTCGTAGCCGCCGCCCGACACCTTCACGTCCATCGTGGCGATACCGAGGGTCTCCGGGACTTTCACTTTCATCACGACCATGGCTTCGCCGTTGGCGTCCACCTTCACTGATGACGGAGTTTCACCGATGGCGGTCAGGTTCTTGTTGTTCACCACGACGTTGAGGTTCTGGCCTTTCATGGTTGGAGCCAGCACCTGAACCTTGAGGGTCATCTCGTCGTTAGGAGCGGTGACGCGCGGGGCAGCAGGATAAAGGATGATGGGATCCACCACATTCATGCGCTTTTCGGCAGCGCCGAACGACTTGCCTTCGCCCTTGGCCACCACCATGAAACGGAGGGCGCCAGAGCATTGCGGCACCTCGATCTCATGGGTGTTCTGGCCCTTGGCCTTCAGCTCGAACGGTCCGTAAGTCACGGCAAAAGCCTTGAAACGCTTGTCGAGGGTCACCTCTTGGTTGATGAAGCCGTCACCGCCGATGGCGTAGAGCGTTCCAAGTTCGCCCGAGAAGGCGTCGATGATGTAGTCGTAGTTGTCCCAAGTACGCACCTTGAGCGACTGTTTGGCGTTGAAGTATTTGTAGGGATCCGGAGTGGCGAAGTTGGTCAGGCCGAGAATGCCTTCATCCACGATGGCCAAGGTATAGGTCATGGCCTTGGCGTGCTCTTCCTTCACCGTGACCTGAACTTTCTTGTTGGTGTTGGAGGTCTCGGGAACGTCGAGCACAGGCTTCAGCTGCAAGTTGCCGTCCTCTACCCTCACCGGCACCACGCCATACATGCGCAGCGGCATGTCGTTGCCAGCGTCACGAGGTTGAATCAGGGAGACGTACACGTAGACGTTCGGAATCATCTCCTCCGTGGCTTTGAACTCCACAGCGCCCTCGGTACCCAACTTGTCGAGCACCATGGTCTTGATGACCTTGTCATTCGCTTCGATGGTCACCAATGCCTTGGCCTTTTCGTTGGCCGGGAAGTTGACCACGATGTTTTCACCAACCTTATAGGAGCCTTTGCCGTTGTTCAATGACAACTGGGCCGGGCCTTCAGCATCGCCAGTGGAGTGGATGGTGACGTAATCCCAGTCGAAGCGCATCACCTTGGCGAAGGTGTTGCCTCCCTGCTTGTCGTCGATCACGAGCAGGTACAGGCCCCACTTTTCGTTAGGCACATTGATTTGCAGTTCGGTCTTGCCGTTGTTGCAGGTCATGGTTCCGCTCATCTCAGGACGTTTGTAGGTGCCCCTCACGTATTTCTTCAGCGAATAGGCATCCTCACTCGACCACCACCAGTAGCCGTCAAGCTTGTAGAGTTGGTAATCGAGGGCGATGGTTGACTTATCGAGTTCGCCGTTCTCCTTGACCACAGCGATGGGGAATTTCCAGTTGCGGTTGGTGAAGTAGTACTCACCGTATTTCGACTCGGTGGCAGGCAGCTCCACACCCACGTATCTCTCGCGAGGGGAAAGTTTGCCAGTTGACGAAGCGATGCTGAAGTCGCCGCCAGCCTCAAACACCGTGGTGACGAAAGTGGCGTTGATCATCTGTTCCGAAGAAAGATCCTTCAAAGGCTCAAAGCTCACGGAGGCGTCACCCTTGCCGTCGAGCGGACCGCTGAAGAGGTAGATCTCATCGGGATAGAACTCCTCTGAGTCGTTGCCGAAAGTATAGGTCGGGAAGGTCTCGAAAGCAGTCTTTCCTTGACGCACCTTGACTTCAATCTCAGCCTTCAGGCCAGAAGCGGTAAGGCCGTTGAGCCATTTGGCGTTGAGTTTCGCGTTACGGGGATTGCTGAGGCTGATGACCTCAGGGGTTTCAAACTTGATCTCTAAACGGTTGGGCTTCACCGTTTCAACTCTTAAATACTTGTTGATCACGCTGTTGCCAATCTTGAAAGCGGCTCTCCAAAGACCCGTCTCATCGTTCGGGCTGGTCTGCACAGTGAAGGTATAGATGCCACCCACAGGGCTGTTGTTGGATTGGCGGACATACAAACGGCTTGAGGCGTCGTAGACTTCCATCACCACCGGATAATCGGCCGGAAGCTTGGCATCTACGTCAGAAAGCATGAGGTTGAGCTGGAACTCGTCACCGGGACGCCACACGCCACGGTTGGAATAGGCAAATGCAGCCACGCCTTTCACGATGGTCTCGCCGCCAACGTCAAACTTGCTGTACGAAAGGGCATCGCCGTTCGTGGTCTTGATCAACGACTGGCCGCCTTTCTTGTCTTTTGCCACCACGAAAGCCGGGCGGTTGGCACAGGTCAGATGGGCATGGCCTTGACTGTCGGTCTTGGCGGAGGCGATTTCCTGACGCTGGAAGTTATAGGCAAAGACTTCAGTACCTGCAACAGGATTGGCATCGGAAATCCGGAACACATACACGTCGATGGCGTCGTCGGCACCCATCTTGGCAGTAACGGCAAGGTCGGTAACCATGACGTTTTTCCTGATCTGCACATAATTATAATAGGTAGTGGTCAACGGATCGTCCCAATCCCCTTCGTAATCAGTGTTCTTGAATTCATAAGCCTGTCCATCCCAATATTTGGCTTCAAGAGCCTCGTTCTCCAGAGAGAGCTTTTTCGACTCCTCGGTTGCGAAAGCATAGTCGGCGGGACCGAAGTCAAGGATGAGTTGGTACATCTCGCCAGCCTTCACGTCCACATAGTCGGAAAGCACGATCGGGAAGGTCTTCCACTGCTTGGGATCAGGGGTCTCCAAGGCGATGGTGACCTTTTTCACCAAACGGCCCGACTTGCGGATGTCGTAGGAATCGTCGAGGTCATTGTCCTGATAATAGGAAAGGATGTTGTCATCGAAAACACGCGCGATGCGAAGCACCACTGAATTCAGGCAGATGGCATCGAAATACACGGTGGCGTCATTCACCTCGGGAACGATCACGCCATTCTCGGTCCATCTCACTTTCGGAGCCAGGTCGGTAAGGTCGAAGTTAAAGGACTGTTCCTTACCCAAAGAGTTGCCTTCGGCATCCTTGATGCCAGCGCCGATGGTGAGGGTGATATCCTCCATCTGATAGCTGTAGAGGTTCGACTTGTCGAAATAGATCACAATCTTGTTGCCGACAATCTCGGTGCGGTAACCCATATTGGGACTGACCCCGATGAAGCCGTCAAGATTGATGTGTTTCAGCGGCTGTGAGAAAACCAGGGTAACGGCACTGTTCTCCTTGTCAACCTTCATGTCAATGGCGCTGAAGGAGTCCTTTGCGCTGACCAACAGCTCTTTTTCCACTTTCGATTTCGACTTCAGCGGTTTGCCGTCCAGCACCAGATCAAGATAGCTGTCCGACTGCTGACGCTGAACGCCATTGATTTGGAAATTGTACTTTCGGTCACCAAGATAGCTGGAGGTCACGCCGTATTTCTCAACGAAAGCCGAATTGAAGATTTTCAGTGCATCCTCTTCCTCAACGGGTTGGGTGAAGAAGACTTTCACGTCAAACTGGACTTCCTCGGCTGAATAGCTAGGATCGACATCAACAAGGCAGAAGTTCTGTGTCTGCTGCTGCGCTTGCTTCTGCCCTCCCTTGTCACAGGAGGAGAAGGCTCCTACCAAAAGCACACCCAGGACGAGCGCAAGAACGCGAGTGATTTTCATTGTTTTCATATTGTTTTTGTTTTGGATTAAGCGTCAATGTTGGCGTAGGTAGCGTTTTGTTCGATGAATTCACGGCGTGGGGCCACATCGTCACCCATCAGCATGGAAAAGATGTGGTCGGCTTCCATGGCGTTTTCGATAGTCACCTGACGGAGCGTACGGTTGGCCGGATCCATGGTGGTCTCCCAAAGCTGTTCTGGGTTCATTTCACCAAGACCTTTGTAACGCTGCACGTCGTAGCCGCCCACGGTACCGTTCTTGGTCAATTCGCTCCAAGCCTTGATCCGCTCTTCGTCAGTCCAGCAGTAGCGAATGGGCTTCACGCCTTTCTTGATGAGATACAAGGGCGGAGTGGCGCAATACACGTAGCCGTTTTCGATGAGCTCTCGCATGTAACGGAAGAAGAAGGTCAGGATCAGGGTGGTGATATGGCTACCATCGACATCGGCATCGGTCATGATGATGACTTTATGGTAACGCAACTTATCGAGATTCAGGGCCTTGGAGTCCTCTTCAGTGCCGATGGTAACGCCAAGGGCGGTGTAGATGTTACGGATCTCTTCGCTCTCGAAGGCACGGTGCTGCATGGCTTTCTCGACGTTCAGGATCTTACCACGGAGCGGCAGGATGGCCTGGAAGGCACGGTCGCGGCCTTGCTTGGCGGAGCCGCCTGCGGAGTCACCCTCCACGAGGTAAAGCTCGGTCTTGGCAGGATCGCGTTCGGAGCAGTCGGCAAGCTTGCCCGGCATGCTGAAGCTGGAGAGCACACCCTTGCGCTGCACTTTCTCACGGGCGCTACGGGCAGCCTGACGGGCCTGGGCGGCCAGCACAACCTTATCAAAGATCTGCTTGGCCTCCTTGGGATGCTCTTCAAGGTAATCCGAAAGCTGCTGGCCCACGATGGAGTTGACGATACCCATGACTTCGTCGTTGCCGAGCTTGGTCTTGGTCTGGCCTTCGAACTGAGGCTCCGGCACTTTCACGGAGATCACCGCCGTCAAGCCCTCACGGAAATCGTCGGGAGTGATTTTCACCTTTTGCTTCTCGAACTTCTCCAGCAGGCCGTTCTTCTCGGCGTAGGTGTTGAACGAACGGGTCAAGCCAGAGCGGAAGCCCTGGAGGTGGGTACCACCTTCAATGGTATTGATGTTGTTGACGTAGGAATGAAGGTTTTCAGAGTATTCAGCGTTGTATTCAAGAGCGATCTCCACGGGCACGTTGTTGCGTTCGCCGGAGATGTAGATCGGTTCAGGAAGCAGCTTCACGCGGTTGGCATCGAGGTAACCGATAAAGTCGGTCAAGCCGTTTTCCGAATAGAAGGTTTCCGAACGGAACGAGCCGTCTTCCAAAGGCGTGCGCTTGTCGGTCAGCACGATGGTGATGCCGTGGTTGAGGTAAGCCAGCTCACGCATGCGGTTGGCCAAGGTATCATAGTCATATTCGGTATGCAGGAAGATGCTGCTGTCAGGCTGGAACGTGATGCGGGTGCCGTTCTGGTTCGACTCGCCCACCACCTTCACGGGGTACAGCGGCTTGCCGCACTCGTATTCCTGGCGGAACACCTTGCCCTCACGGTAGACTTCGGCGGTCAAGTGGGTTGACAAAGCATTAACGCAGCTTACGCCAACGCCGTGCAAACCGCCAGAAACCTTGTAGGAGCCCTTGTCGAACTTACCTCCGGCGTGAAGCACCGTCAGAACCACTTCCAATGCCGAACGCTTCTCCTTCTCGTGCATGCCCGTGGGGATACCACGGCCATTGTCGAGCACGCTGATGGCATTGCCTTCCAGGATATCCACTGTAACCCTGTCGCAATAGCCTGCCATGGCCTCGTCGATAGAGTTGTCCACTACTTCATAAACCAGGTGATGCAAACCTCTGAAATGAACGTCGCCGATGTACATGGCCGGGCGTTTGCGCACCGCCTCAAGGCCTTCCAAAACTTGAATCTTATTGGCACCGTATTCTTCGCTTGCTAATTCTCTTTTTTCTTCTTCAGTCATTGTTATTACCTTAATAAATAGATTTTTAAAAAGGCAAAGATAATGTATTTTTACCTAAAGAAGGCCAAAAAAGTTAAAAAATTTGTTTTTGGGCAAAAGTGGCTTAAAAAGCCTAAAAAGGGGCTTAAATCGAATTTCGGCATAAAAATCCGCCCTCGGAAAAATGAAAATGAAATCCCTTAAAAGGCCATTTTTATGCCCGCAAACGCCTCAATCCCTGAAACTGGGTAATTTACAAAGAGTTGATACTTCCGATTGAGTAAATTATCCGCCTTGACAAACACCGTGAACTGGTCCTTGATTTTGTAATTGGCACCCAAGCCAAGATCATACACGTCTTCCAACTTGACGCTTTGGTACACATTGCCCAACGACCGCTGACCCCAACGGCCACCTTGGTACAGGAACGAGGCATCAAACGACAGCGCGTCGTTCAACTGATAAGTGAGGTTCAGTTCGCCCTCCGTGGTTGGACGGTACCAGGCATGAGCCTCATTCGCAGGATCGCACTTATTGTAGGTGAAACCGGCATTCACCGTCAGCTTGTCCATGGCAAGCCAACGGATGTTGCCCAGCACGCTGACCAATTTGGTATTGTCATAAATGACATCGAAACTATTGTAAGGATGGTTTCCCGATAGGTCGATGCACTGGCGGAAGAAATAATCACGGTCCGTATTGCGGTAGCGGACGCCGACATGCACGTCAACCGTATTCAGGATGTTGGTACGGACGCCGCCCTCAAAGCCCAACTTCACCTTGGAGATCTCGAAGTCGGAAAGGACGTGGACGAACGGGTTCTCCCCTATCAGCTCGCTGTACGATCTCCATTGGCGACCGCCGTTCAAGCCGGCATAGAACTCCAAGGAATTGTTCAACACGAAAAGGCTTCCCTTCACATCAGGATAGACCCCGATTCCGCCAAAAGTGGCATTGAAATACGAGGCGGCGTCCACCCCTGCGCCAAGATGCAAGCGATAGAAATCGCCGCCCATCTCGAAATAGGGATTCAGCCTGATCAGCCCCCTGCTGACCGTCGCCTGGCCGACGAAGCCGTTATGGCCATATTGGGCATCCACGATCACGCCGAGTTTCTGGGGATGGCTCTTCTTGCCCCACCAGCTGTCAACATAAGCAAGATCGTACTTCGCCTTGGCCAAATGCTCGATGCCTCCGCCGACTTGGCCGAACAGGTAATGGTAGCCCAGCGCCACGTTGTGCTTGAACTCGCCCAGGCGGGTGGTCGTTGAGGTCAGATCCCATTGGGTACCGATGGTGTTGTATTGCTGCTGCGGGGCGGCTTTTTCGGGTGTCACTCCCGCTGGCACTTCGATGAGTTTGACCCCATAATAATGATAGGCATCATTCCTGTAATAGACCTTTCCCCGAAGCTGCATGTCCATGAAGTCACGTTTGGCCAGGCCTACTTCAATGGCGTTGTTCATGAATCCCGAAGGAGCGTATTGCTTGATGTTGTGCCATGAGGAATAATGCTTGAGGCCGATGCTCAGGTCCAGACTCTTGGAAAGGCTGGAGTTGTGGTTGAAGAGAAACAGGGGCGAGATACGTGTGCCGAAACCCGCCATCAGGAAGTTCTTCGCGAGGTCGTCGCCAGCCCCTTTCTTGGTGTTGTACGCCAAAGGGCTGAGTTTTTCGATGTTGAGGCGGAAACGGCGATCCACGTCAAGCACCTTCACCTCACTGTCGGGCATGGTGAAGGACTGTTCAGGCGTTTCGGGCTTCAGCACAATCTTGTCCACCTTGTTGACTTTAGGGCGATACGTGCCTTCAATGGTAACTTCCTCGTTGTGCTGGGCAAAGGCGCCGACGCTTAGGAAAAGCGATGCAACTAAAGCTATATACTTAGTCTTCATTGTTCTTGGATTTGTTGTAAACGGTTTTGGGCTTCATTACGCAGGGCCACAATGGAGCAGTTGTCAACGATGCTCCGGAGGGTTTCACGGGCCTGGAAGAGGTTATCCTTGGCGACATAGACATCGGCGAGCAGGATGAACGACTTGGCCACCCAATACTCGTGCGATCCAAAATGGTCGGAGATGTCGAACACACGGTTCTCGGCATCGTCGAGGTTATTCAGCTTGAACGTGGCGAATGCCGCATAATAGGCACTCTCGGCGCCATACACCGAAGGATCGGCCTTGGCGCTACGGTCGAGCCACGGAATGGCGGCGCCATAGTTGCCTTTCATGACGTACGACTTACCCACGATATGGTTGACCTGGTTCGTCTGCTCAGGAGTCAAGTCCTTGGAACGGCTCAGGTTTTCGCCCATCTCGATGGCTTGGTTGTAGTTCTCCATGAAGTAACAGCTCTTCATGCTGCCTTCAAGGGCCTCAAGCCTGAGCATAGGCTCTTCGGTGATGTTGGCCAACCGCGTGTAGTACTGCCCCGCCTTCTCGTAATGGGCCTGTTCGTATTCCATGCGAGCCAGTTTCATCAAGGCATTGTCGGTATAGTCGTTGTCAGGTTGGCTCACGATATAGGTCAAATGGGTCTTCGCTTCTTCGTCGGTGCCCACCTTCTCGGCACATTCCACAGCGTAATGGTGGGCTTTCAGCACGTAGGCCCCCTTCGGGAAATGCTCGAAATAGTAGTTCAAGGCCGTCTCCGCCTCTGGGTAGCGACGGTCGAGGAAGAAGTTCTCGGCGTTGGCGAAGGCCAGCGAATCCTGCTGGGTCACCTGCACCTGGCCCAACCCGTTGGATTCCACATAGCTGAAGTATTCGTTCAGGTTGTTCTGCTCCATGTAGATATTACGGATGATGGTCTGCGCCTCGCGCGACTCGTCGGTGTTGGGATAGGTCTGCACCAAGGTCTTGAGGTTGGTCAGGGCTTGGTCGTACTGGTTGTTGTTATAATAGATCATGCCTACTTTCATCAGCGCCTGACGGGTGTAGGAAGAGCGTGGCCTTTCCTTGATCAAACGGTTGAAGGCGGTGATGGCAGCGCGCTTGTCGCCATACACCAGATGCGTGTTGCCGATCTCAAACAGCGCCTTGTCGTAGTAGTTGGTGCTGGGATACGATCTCAGCATCTCGTCCAGCATGTTGATCTTCTGGTTGGCGTTGCCCTTGGCGCCATAGCAGAGGCCCTGCTGATAGATGGCGTAGTCGGCGTTGCGCTTTCCGATGCGGGTGGCCAGATCGTAATAGTTGATAGCCTGGTCGTAGCTGCGATCCACAAAGAAGCAATCCCCAAGACGGATGTAGGCGTCGCTCTTCAGGTCCTTGTCGCGATCGTCGCAGCGTTGCACGAAACTCCTGAAACACCTGACGGCCTCGTCGTAATTAGGCTTTTGGTAATAGATGTAGCCCAACCCGTAATCGGCTTTGGCGGCCAAGGTGCGGTCGAAGGCGTTTTTCGCCATTTTGAAATAGCGCTCGGCGGTTGTGAAATCCCCGGCGGCGTAGGCCGATTCAGCCAACCAGAAAGCGGCTTCGGACTTTCTTTTGCCGTTGGGATTGCTGTTGAGAATCTTCGAGAAGCATGACTGTGCCTTGTCGTAACGGCGGTTTTGGTAATGGTCCACGCCTGTGCCGTAAAGCAACTCGTCGTAAGCGTTCGTCAGTTCGGGGCTCTTCTTGCGCATCTTCTCCAATCGGGCCAAAGCCTCGTCGTTGTTTTTGGTGTTCAGCAGCAGGTAAACGGCCAGTTCCTCCGCTTCGGCACGACGCTTCGATTGGGGATTTTCGGCCACAAAGGCATCGAGGTGCGACACGGCTTCGCCAAACGGATCGGTGCCAGGAATCAGGCTCAGGTGGGCGTAGTTGAACAGGGCATCCTCGCTGATGGCTTGGTCGAATCCCGCTGAATAAGCGGTAAAGAAGGCGTTGCGGGCGAACTTGGGCTGGTCGGTATCGGCATAGCACGAAGCCAAGTAATAGGAAGCATACTGGCCTATGGTGTCGCGGTCGCTGGCAGCCTTCTGCAAGTCGGCTATGGCCTCTTGCAACTTGCCAGTCTTCATCTTGCTGACACCCATCTGGTAATAGACCGGGCGGCTCATGGACTTACTCAAAGCGATACGGCTGAAAGCCCCATAGTAAACCAGCGCTTTCTCATAGTTCTTCTGCTGGAAATAGGCGTCGGCGACCATCAGCGCCATCTCGCTTTGCTGTTTCTTGTTCTCGGCATTCTGAACCGTCTCGGAGCAATCCTTCAGCACCGCCTCATAGTTACCCTTACGGTAGTTGATTTGCATGATGCAGAAAGCGGCGGTCTTGCCGTATTTGGGATGGGAGCGCAAGGGGCCAAAATAGCGGAGCGCCTCTTGGTCGTTGTCTTTCAGGTATTGAATGTGAGCGTAGTAATACTGCGCATCCTGCTGATACTTGCCTTCATTCACCGCCAATCCCTGAAAGAAAGGCAACGCCTTGTCGATGGAACCCAGCTGCTCGTAGGCGTAAGCCATGTTGAACTGCTTCTGTTGCGCTTCATCCTTAGAAAGCGATTCCGAAGGCACTTTTTCATACACGGCCAGGGCCTCGGCATACTTCTTTTTCCCGAACAACACGTTGGCATAGAGGAAGTTGGCATGACTGGCCCAGGTACTGCCCGGATTGTCGTTCACGAAGGCCGTAATCTTCGACTCGGCGTCACTCTGACCCGTATAAAGGGCGCTGACGGCGATGTAATACTGCGCATCGACGGCCTGGTGGACTTTCCTGTCCTCAATGGCGTTCAGGTACGTTGAAAACGTCTCCAAGGCGGCACCGTATTCTCCATGTTGGAAGAGCGTCAGGCCTTGTTCGTAGAGCGACTGGGGTTCGTAATGCGTGATGTTTTTCTGCGCTTTGACCGCCGAGGTGGTCAGGCAAAGCAACAGCGTTATGGCGATGATGGTGAAATGGTTTCTCATGGCTCAAAATTACTGAAAAATAACGTACAAATACATTATTTATTATAAAAAGCGATGAGAGACATAAGCGGGATTCTGTTCCCCTTGCGGGGCGACTGTCATTTCTCTAGGCCTGCGGTCGCCCACAGGCTCAAGCGCCCTACCCTGAGGCGACGGACGAGCAGCCCGTTCGGCTTCCGAAGAAGCCCTTGCCTCTATACTTGGACTTGCAGCCCGTAAGGTTTACCCCGGCGGTATGTCGCCACCCGCCGCGTGAGCTCTTGCCTCACGTTTTCACCCTTACCTCTTGCGAGGCGGTAATTTTCTGTGGCACTTGCTGTTACCCTTTCGGATACCTTCCTGTTGGGAAGTACGGTGCTCTGCGCTGTCCCGACTTTCCTCGCGTCGGCTTTCCCGACCCGCGACAGTCATCTCTCATCGCCGCCGCAAAAGTAGGAATTTTTTAGAAGACAGAAGACAGAAGTAAGAAGAAAGAATGTATTTTTGCACAGTAAAACACACACATGTACCATGAGAAAAACAGCCATCCTTTTGCTTTTGGCGCTAAGCTTCAGCGCATCCTTCGCACAGACCAAGGATCTCCGTCACGTCATTGTGGTGATGGAAAAGCAGTACGACAATGTGGAGCTGAACCGCAAGACACAGTTTATGAACAAGGCCCAGCGCCGCGAGTTCGTCATCAACGACCATAAGGCTTTTTGCCAGGCCTCCCAAGCCGAAGTGCTTGATTTCGTCGGCACCCTCGGCGACGAGGTGCAGGCCGTGAAGCCCTTCTGGGCTTTCAACGGCTTTGCCTGCAAGGCAACCGACGAAGCCATCAAACAACTTGAGGCTCGCCGCGACGTAGCCTATCTCTACCATGACGAACGCCGCCCCATGCTTCCCGAAATGGCCGAGGCCAAACCCGTCGATTCCAAAGACATCGCATGGCATGTGGACAAGGTCAACGCTCCAGCCGTGTGGAACTACAACGGCTCAACGGGCTACAATGGCAACGGCGTCATCGTGGCTGTCGTTGACTCCGGTGTCGATTACACCCACATTGACATTGCAGGCAGCATGTGGGATGGCGGATCGAGTTACCCCCATCACGGATTCGACGTGTGCAACAACGACAATGACCCCATGGACGACTACTGCCATGGCACTCATGTGGCAGGCATCATCGCAGGCCAAGGCAATGCCGGCACCCAGACAGGCATCGCCCCAGGGGCCAAGATCATGGCTGTCAAAGTGCTTGACGACACAGGATACGGCACCGACGCCGACCTGATCTCCGGCATTCATTTTGCCATGGATCATGGCGCCGACATCATCAACTTGTCGCTGGGCGACCCAGAAATGGGGCCTTCCGGTATATACCGCGACCTTTTCAACACCGTGAAAGACGCCGGCATGGTGGCCTCCGTGGCCGCTGGCAACGTCGGCGACACCCAATATTCCTATCCCGTGCCTTTCAACGTGGAATGCCCGGGCAACTGCCCTCCGCCATGGCTGCATCCTGACCAGAAAAACTTGATATCAGGCGGCACTTCAGGCGTGATCTGCGTGGGCGCGACCGACTCGAACGACGCCCATTGCAGCTTCTCGTCGGTCGGCCCTGTGACTTGGGCTGACGGCCCAAACGTGGGTGACTACAACGACTATCCCTACCAAAACGGCGACGCAACCCAACCCGGCTTGATCCGCCCCGATATCTCCGCTCCAGGCGCCAACGTCACTTCGTTGAACTATCAGACTGGATCCGGTTATGTGGCCTACGACGGCACTTCCATGGCAACGCCATGCGTTTCAGCGGTCTTGGCGCTGCTGCTCCAGGCCGATCCCGAGCTGACCCCTGCCGAGCTTGATTCCATCATTGAGCTGACAGCCGCTCCGGCAGGCAACGTGGTCAAGAACAACATCACGGGCTCAGGCCGCATTGACGCACTCGCCGCCATCAACGCCTTGTACCACCACGGCCCCTCCAACCTCACCGCCAGCCTCTACGGCGACTATGTGGACCTGAACTGGAACGCTGCCGCCGATGCCGACTACTACGAAGTCTATCGCGACGGCTTGCGCATCGCCAACAACCTGACCGCGACGAACTATACCGACCATCTGAACTATGCCGGCAATTACACCTATTATGTCAAGGCCCATCTGAACAACGACATGACCACACTGCCTTCGAACTACGTCTTCGTGGAACGGCTGGTTGACGTTCAGGCGGAAGTGATCAATGACGTCAGGGTGGCTTTGCAATGGGACATGCCCGACTGCACCTTCGATGGCTTCGAATCCGGCGACTTGTACCAGAACATGTGGATCAACGACGGCACCAATCCNNAGCAAGCTCAGCTTAGGCGTGAACGTCCCCGTCACTTGCGTGGTCACCTACTGGGCCATGGTGGACTGCTTCCCGCTCAACGGCGGCGGCTTCTTCATTGACAATGTGCAGCAAGGCGAGACCTTGAAAGACAAGGTGCCGTGGACCAAGTACTCAGTGGCACTAAGCCCCGGCAACCACCTCTTGGAATGGAAATATGGCAACCAGCTCACCGAAGGCGACTATGAAAACGCTTTTTACGTGGACGACATCACCGTGGGTAACGCTTACGACATCTACCGCGCCCATTGCGACGGCAGCAACGAAACCTTGATCGCCTCGGAAGTGGCCAACGCCGAATACGTTGACTACAGCTGGGGTTCCTTGCCCATCGGCCAATACAAATACGGCGTGAGCATCGACGGTGGTAACACCATCTATTGGTCCGACTGCCTCAACAAGACCACCATGGCCGTTGACGAGACCACAGAAATCACCGGCATCCGTCACATCACCATCGTCAATGCCCTGGGCCAGGTGGTTTATGATGCCGAAACCACGACTGACAACACCACCTCCATTTTGGAGCACTGCTCCAAAGGAATCTATGTGGTCAAAATGATGACAGCCAACGGTATTGTGACAAAGAAAATCAAGAATTAAGCATTGCCTTGCAAAAACGGGGCTTGTCAAAGAGGTCATCCAGGATCTCGACGGCAAGCCCTTTTTCTTTACAGAGCTGCGACATCTCCTCACCCATGGCCTCATTGATCTCAAACCAAACAGCACCACGAGGTGTCAGTTGAGGCATGGCGAGGTTTAGAATCTGCCGATAAAACAACAAAGGATCGTCATCGGGAACGAAAAGCGCCGTGTGAGGCTCGTAGTCCAACACATTACGCTCCATGCCAACTTTCTCGCGCTCACAAACATACGGAGGATTGCTGATCACCAAATCCACCGGCTGATGCCATGCCAGCGACTGCGGCCGGAGCACATCGTCACAGATAAACTCGACCTTCACCTTATTATTAATGGCATTGCGTCGTGCCGTCTCCAGCGCCTTTTCCGACACGTCAAACGCCGTGACTTCGGCCTGCGGGAACCGTTTGGCCAAGGCAATGGCGATGCATCCCGAGCCCGTGCCCACATCCCAGATGCGCATAGGCCTGTCCAAAGGCAACATCGAGGCCGTCTTTTGCACCAGCTCCTCCGTCTCCGGACGGGGAATCAGCACCGACTCATCCACCTGGAAAAGCAGTCCGTCGAACCACGCCTTGCCCGTGACGTACTGCACGGGAACGCCCTCCAGCAGCCGCTTCACGGCCTCCTCCAGTTGGGCATGCTGGAGCTCGTCGATGCGCAACTCCGGTTCCATCAACTGGCGTTTTTGGTCAATGCCAAAAAGATCCTCCAATAGGATCCGCATCAACTGTTCCGTCTCACGGGGAGTGAACCCCTTGCAGAGTTCCTCGGTGAAATGCCGTTTCGTTTTATGCAAGTCAAACCCAATCATCGCCACAAAAATACTTCTTTCTTCCGACTTCTGCATTCTGTCTCCTTTAAAATTCTTAATTTTGCCGATTATGATCTATTTGATACTCGCCATCATTCTCTCCACCGCCGTTTTCGTAGTCATGCGATTGTACGGCCGGTTCAACCTTGACAACCATCAGGCTTTGACCTGGAACTATGCCACGTCGGCATGCATCGGCTTTGCCATGGGCGCCTCCAGCGGCACGTTGGTTCCGCCAATGGAACAACCCTGGTTCAAGCTGTCGTTGCTCTTGGGCTTTTGGTTCATCCTCACCTACGTGCTGGTCGTGGAATCCAGCCAACGTTCAGGGGTCACCGTCACTTCACTGTCCAGCAAACTTTCCGTAGTCATCCCCACCCTGTTTGGCGTGATTTTCCTACAGGAATCCTTGGGATTGACCGCCATCATCGGCATCATCCTGGCCCTGATCGCCTTGTTTTTGGTGGTAGGGGGAAAGGACAAGAGCCAAGTCAAGGTTGAAAAATCGACCCTCATTGTCCTGTTGCCCATATTAATTTTCTTCAGCACCGGCATCGGTGATGTCATGATGAAGAAGACCGAGAGGGCCAACACCTCCGACGACATGATTCCGATGATTGCCTTCATCTATTTCGTCTCCTTCCTGTTCGGCGTCCTCATGGTGGCATACGACCTGATCAAAGGCAAATCGAAATGGCAGTGGAAAAGCGCTCTCGGCGGACTGGCGCTGGGCACGGTTAACTTCTTCTCCACCTGTTGCATTTATCAAGCCATGCGGGTGTTCGACAACGTGGTCCTATTCCCGATTTACAACATCGGCGTGGTCTGTCTCTCAGCTTTGTCAGGCTGGCTTCTGTTCAAGGAAAAACTCACCTGGAAGAACTATCTCGGCTTGGTCATCGCCATCATCGCAGTCTTATTAATAACGCTTTAGCCATGATGTTCGACGACACCTACAAGATGCTCTCGGCACCTGGCGGGGGCCTTTACAAGGAGAAAGGCAGCAAGTTCATCGCCACGGCTTTCACCGTAATGGGCGAAGACGACGTGAAAAAGGCGCTCGCCGAGGTAAAAAAGAAATATTACGATGCCCGTCACCACTGCTATGCCTACATGATCGGACCCGACAAGGCCTGCTTCCGTTCCTCCGACGACGGTGAGCCCTCTGGCACGGCCGGCAAGCCCATCCTCAACCAGATCCTTTCCAAAGACGTCACCAATGTCTGTGTCATCGTGGTGCGTTATTTCGGAGGCATCAAGCTGGGCGTCAGCGGATTGATCAACGCCTATAAGACCGCCGCCCGCGACGCCCTCGACAACGCCACCATCATCGAGAAAACCGTGGACGAGGTCTACAGTCTCGAATTCCCCTACCCCCTGATGAACGACGTGATGCGCGTGATGAAAGAAGAAGGCATTGAGCAACTTAACCCTCGCTTCGAAATGGATTGTTATTTGGAGTTTTCAACAAGAAAAAACGAAGCCGACCGGATTGTAAGCAAATTCAAAAGCATTTTCGGGGTAAACGTAAAATATCTTAAAACGATATAAATCAGTAATTTATCGTTTGAGCAATTTTTTACAACAGTCTTTCCTCGTAATATACGCCGAAAAAAGTATAAAGTCAATAGCAAAAAAAATATTTTATTAACTTTTTTCATTGGATATTTGCAGCCTCAAATATTCCGAACGAACACGTCATCCGAAAATGGTCAGCAACCACAAAGAAATATGGAGAAGATGCCTTGAAATCATCAAGGACAACACCTCTGAGCAGAGCTATGCCACGTGGTTCCTGCCCATCATTCCCATCGGATTCGCGAACAACGTGCTCACCATCCAGGTTCCCAGCCAGTTCTTTTACGAGTGGCTTGAGGAGCATTACCTCGACCTGCTGAAAAAGACCATCAAGAAGGTGTTGGGTACCGAGGGCAAGCTGGAGTACAGCATCATCATGGACAGCAGCGACCAGACCTACCGCATGGTGGTTCCCGGCACCAACCGCGACGACGTGAAAAACAGCACCCTGGGCCGTCCGGCTCCGGAGCGACTCTCGGAAAACCCCGTCAACCCCTTCATCTTCCCCGGTCTGAAGAAGATGGAGATCGACTCGCAGCTCAACGAGAACTATTCGTTCGACAACTTCATCGAGGGCGACTGCAACCGCTTGGCACGCTCCGCAGGCTTGGCCATCGCCGAGAACCCCGGCAAGACCGCCTTCAACCCGCTGCTCATCTACAGCCAGACCGGGTTGGGCAAGACCCACCTCTGCCACGCCATCGGCTTGCACGTGAAGCACAAGTTCCCCGACAAGACCGTGCTGTATGTGCAGACCGAGCAGTTCATCAACCAGTTTGTGAACGCTTCGAAGAACAACAACCTGAACGACTTCGTCCACTTCTACCAGATGATCGACGTGCTGCTCATCGACGACATCCAGTTTTTGGCCAAGAAGACCAAGACCCAGGAGACGTTCTTCCACATCTTTAATTACCTGCACCAGAACGGCAAGCAGCTGGTGCTGACCAGCGACAAGCTGCCCATCGACCTGCAGGACATGGAGCCTCGGCTGCTCTCACGTTTCAAGTGGGGCCTCACCGCCGACCTCCAGATGCCCGATGCCAGCACACGCACCTCCATCCTGAAGAACAAGCTCTACACCAACGGCATCGTGTTGCCTGACGACATCATCGAGTACATCGCCACGAGCGTCCGCACCAACATCCGCGAGCTCGAGGGCGTCCTCATCTCGTTGGTGGCGCAATCCTCCTTGAACAAGAAAGCCATCACCATCGACTTGGCGCAGCAGATCATCGAGCGCTTCATCCGCAACTCCGTGAAGGAAGTGTCGGTCGAATACATCATCAACGTGGTTTGCGACTTCTTCTCCATCCCCATCGAGACCCTCTCGCAGAACACCCGCAAGCATCAAGTGGTGCAGGCCCGGCAAATCGTCATGTACTTCGCCAAGAAGTACTCCAACGCCAGCTTGGCCGCCATCGGACAGCAATGCGGAGGCAAGGACCACGCCACCGTGCACCACGCCTGCAAGACCGTCTCCGACCGTCTCGACACCGACAAGCAGTTCAAGGCGATGATGGCTGAAATCGAAAAGAAAATCCTCATCTAAATGGCTTTCGGCAAACTTTACTTGGTTCCCAACCTCTTAGGAGCGACCCAACCCGAGCAGGTGTTGCCCGCGGGCACGCTAAGCATCGTGAAGAAGCTCAGGCATTTCGTGGTGGAAAACACCCGCACCTCACGCCGTGTGCTGAGCCGCATCGGCATGGACTGCCCTATCGATGACATTGAGTTCATCGAGCTCGACAAGCACAACGCCCGCAACCTCGACCTGATGGAGCACCTCGGTGCCTGCCTCAACGGCGAGGACATGGGCTTGATGTCGGAAGCCGGCACCCCCTGTGTGGCCGACCCAGGCGCTTTGGTGGTCGATTTGGCCCATAGTGCTGGTATTAAGGTGGTCCCCTTGACGGGCCCCAACGCCATGATCTTGGCCTTGATGGCCTCGGGCTTCAACGGACAGGCCTTCGCCTTCCACGGCTACCTGCCCATCAAGAGCCCCGAGCGACAGAACGCCATCAAGAACCTGGAGCGCCGCTCCATGAGCAACAACGAGACCGAGCTCTTTATCGAGACCCCTTTCCGCAACAACGCCATGCTCGCCGACTTGTGCAAGAACCTGCATCCCCGCACCAGGCTCTGCGTGGCTTGCAACCTCACCTGCGACGACGAACTGATCATCAGCCAGGACATCTCCGAGTGGAAAAAGTTCAAAGGCGACCTGAACAAAAAGCCGGCGGTGTTTTTAGTGTATACAGGCTCGTAAAAATCCGCCTTAAGCTAACGTGTTGTCAAAAAAAGTTGTAACTTTGTAAACTTTTTGAACAATACAAACCTCATGAAGAAATCACTATTTATCATTGCGATGCTGTTTGGTACTGTAGCAGCATACGCTCAAGATTGGAACTTCGTTAACTCATTCACCACCTCCACAGGTCGCCAACACGCTGTCGTTTTTGACGGTGAGAACATCTACACCGCCGCTTGGGGCAAGTCGTCAACCGTCCTCTACATGTTCTACAAATACGACTTGGAAGGCAACCTCCTGGATCAGTTCGACGTGGACTTCTCAGGCAGCGGCAACTCCGACAACTACATGCGTGACATGACCTACGACGGTCAATACTTCTACGGCTGCGACGCCCACTCCGGCAAGATCTGGTGCTATGACCTCCACAACAAAAACCTGGTCGGCTCCATCGAAACGGGCCTGAATGAACTCGGCACCTGCACCTACGACCCAGCAAACGACGCTTTCTGGGTTGGCGAGAGAGCCACAGGCAGTAGCCCTAACCTCCACCTCGACCTCAAGCTCGTGAGCCGCAGCGGACAGGTGCTTCAAACAGCATCATCAGCCAACCTCGGCGGTCACACCATTCACGGAACAGGTTATTTCACCGATGACAACGGTGGTCAACACCTCCTTCTGTTCGCTGTTGAAGGATTCACCGCTCACGTGTTCGACTACAACATCGACACCGACGTCATGAATCCGAACTATATCTTCGACTACAGCGCATGCCCTGGCTGGGGATATGCCTGTTCAGCTGGTGGTGCTTACGTAGGCAACGTCAACGGTATCCAGTATTTCTTTGGCGACGTCGATAAGAGCCCCAACCTCATTGGCATCTACGCTTTGGGCGAGTACACTCCTCCTACCCCTGTGGCTCCCGAAGGCGACATCTTCTTCGATTTCGAAGACGGCATCATGCATTGGAACACCATCGACGCTGACGGCGACGGTTTCAACTGGGAAATGAGAGCCATCTGGGGCGTTCCCGGTAACACCCATTGCGTCACCTCAGCTTCATTCGACGACTTTACACAAACCATTTTGTATCCTGAAAACTACCTCGTCACTCCTTATAAGCTCGACTGCGAACAGGTCACCTTCAAGGCTCAGGCTCAGGATGAGCTGAATCCCAACGAGCACTTCGGCGTGGCCATCTCCACCACCAACGGTGATTCTGCAGAGGACTTCGAGATTGTTTGGGAGGCTGAACTGACTGCCAAGCCCACGGGCGATTGGTACGACTTCAACGTGGACCTCAGAGCCTATCAGGGCCAGGACATCTACGTCGCCATCGTTCACTACAACTGCTCCGACCAGTTCTCCATCAACATCGATGACATCACCCTGCACAGAGTGTACGATCCTACCGTCGGCGTGAGCGAGAACGCCTCCGTGATGTGCTCCGTTTACCCGAACCCCGCTACCGAGGTCATCATGGTGAACAGCGGCAACACCGTGAACCACTATGAGGTTTACACCATCACCGGCGCCATGGTCATGAGCAAGCCCGTCGACGAGAAGAGCTTCAGCGTCAACGTGAGCGAACTGCCTACCGGCACCTACCTCCTCAAGATGACTTCCGAAGGCATGGTCCAGACCCAGCGCTTCGTGAAGAAGTAATTGATCGGGAAATATGAATAAAAAATGAGACGATGGTTCATCGTCTCATTTTTTTATTACCTTTGCGATTTGATCCAAATCGGAAAACCTGAAATGTCAAAAGAAATCAAAGGACACATCACTCAGATCATCGGCCCCGTGGTTGACGTCTTCTTTGACGGCGGTGAGCACGACATGCCCAAGATCCACGACGCCCTTGAGGTGCTCCGCCCCAACGGCAAACGCGTGGTGCTCGAATGCCAGCAACATATCGGCGAAGACTCCGTACGCACCATCGCCATGGACTCGACTGACGGACTCATGCGCGGCATGGAGGTGACCCTCACCGGGAAACCCATCTCCATCCCCGTCGGCAACCAGATCAAGGGCCGCCTGCTCAACGTGACAGGCGACGCCATCGACGGCATCGGAACCCTCGACCGCAGCAAGGAATACCCCATACACCGCGAACCTCCGAAATACGAGGACCTCGCCACCTCCAAAGAGGTGCTTTTCACCGGCATCAAGGTCATCGACCTGCTGGAGCCTTACCTGAAGGGCGGCAAGATCGGCCTCTTCGGCGGCGCCGGCGTGGGCAAGACGGTGCTCATCATGGAACTCATCAACAACATCGCCAAAGGCCACAACGGCTTCTCGGTGTTCACCGGCGTGGGCGAGCGTACCCGTGAGGGCAACGACCTGCTGCGTGAGATGCTGGAGTCAGGCATCATCAAATATGGCGACGAGTTCATGAAATCGATGGAGCAAGGCGACTGGGACCTGTCGAAGATCGACAAGAATGCCCTCGCCACCTCACAAGCCACCCTGGTCTTCGGCCAGATGAACGAGCCTCCGGGAGCCCGTGTGAGCGTGGCCCTCTCAGGCCTCACCGTGGCTGAGTCGTTCCGCGACGACACCAACAGCGGCCAGAGTGACATCCTGCTCTTCATCGACAACATCTTCCGTTTCACCCAAGCCGGTTCGGAGGTGTCCGCCCTGTTGGGCCGTATGCCATCGGCCGTGGGTTACCAGCCTACCTTGGCCACCGAGATGGGCCAGATGCAGGAACGCATCACCTCCACCAAGGACGGCTCCATCACCTCAGTGCAAGCCATCTACGTGCCTGCCGACGACCTCACGGACCCGGCACCGGCCACCACCTTCTCACACTTGGACGCCACTACGGTGCTTTCCAGAAAGATCGCCGAGTTAGGCATCTACCCTGCCGTCGATCCGTTGGATTCCACCTCTCGCATCATGGATCCCAACATCATCGGCCAGGAGCACTACAATACCGCCCAACGCGTCATCCAACTGCTGCAACGCAACAAGGAGCTGCAGGACATCATCGCCATCCTCGGCATGGAAGAGCTTTCCGAAGAGGATAAGATCGTGGTGCACCGCGCCCGCCGTGTGCAGCGTTTCCTGTCGCAACCCTTCCACGTGGCCGAACAGTTTACCGGCATGAAAGGTGTCATGGTCCCCATCGAGGACACCATCAAGGGATTCAACATGATCATGGACGGCGAAGTGGACCAGTATCCCGAAGCGGCCTTCAACCTGGTGGGCACCATCGAAGAAGCCATCGACAAGGGCGAAGCGATGCTTCATGAGATACAAAACAAGAACTAAATGAAAGTTTCGATCATCACACCGGAAAAGAGCCTTTATCAAGGTGAAGCCCAGTCGGTAACCGTTCCCAGTCTACAGGGGCCTTTTACCATGCTGGAGCATCATGCCGCCATCGTGGCCATCCTCGAAAAAGGCAAGGTGGTTATCATCGACAACGACCATAATCAGCAGGAATTCGTCATCGAAGGCGGCTTCTGCGAGCAACATCAGAATGAAATCATCATCTGCGCGGAACTATGAAAAAGAATGTAACCACCAAATACTTAGCCTTGTTCCTCATCATCGACGTGGTGATGGTGGGCGTGCTGCTGTGCTTCTTCAGCCAAAAGGAGTGGTGGAACAACTGGATGGTGATGGCACCGAACCTCTATATGGTCTTAGGGGCGCTCTACTGCCCGCTGATGCAGAAAAACCTTGACAAGCAAGTCAGCAAGATGGCTTGGCTGTATATTTACAAAGGCATCAAGATGGCACTCACCATCCTCATGCTGGTGCTTTACGTCCTCTTCGTGGAGCAAGGCGCCAGGGCCTTTGTGCTGATCACCGCCATCACCTACCTGCTCGGTTTGATTGTGGAGACTTATAGTTTCACGGATTATCTGAAACGTCACGCCCAATGAGAACAGCACTCAAACATATCATCCTTTTGTTGATGCTGATGCTTTCGGTCGGCCTGAAAGCCGAGGAGCAAGAGTCGCTCGACGTGAAGTCGTTCATCTTCGGCCACACCAGCGACGGCTACTGCTTCCACATCACCGAGATCAAAGGCGAGCCTGTGTGCGTGTGGCTGCCCGTCATCGTCCACAGCAAGGAGACGGGATGGCATGCATTCTCCTCGAAACACGTGTGCGAGCTCAAGAAAGGCGAGACCTATCAAGGCTTCTACATCGCCCCGATGACCGACCCGAAATACCCGGGAAAACTGGTGGAAGTCAACGCCCAAGGCGAGATCAAGCGGCCCTTTGACCTGTCGTTCACCAGAAACGCCTTCGGCATCTTCCTGGTGTGCGGCTTCATGCTGGCTTTCTTCCTGCCTGCGGCCCGGAAATACAAGAAAGACCCGATGGGCACCCCCACCAAATACCAAGGCCTGGTGGAATGGCTCACCTACATGGTGCTTGACGGCATCATCAGCCCTTCCATCCCGAAGAGCAAGGTGCCGAAGTTCGCGCCGTACCTGCTGACGGTGTTCTTCTTCATCTTCTTCTGCAACCTCTTCGGGCTGATTCCCTTCTTCCCGTTCGGTGCCAACGTCACGGGCAACCTTTCAATCACCTTGGTGTTGGCGCTCTGCACCTACGTGGCGGTCAACATCTTCGGCAACCGTCATTACTGGAAGGACATCCTCTGGCCTGACGTGCCCATGTTCCTGAAGTTCCCCATCCCCCTGATGCCCATCATAGAGCTCATCTCCACCCTCACCAAGCCCTTCGCCTTGATGATCCGTCTGTTCGCCAACATCTTGGCTGGCCACATCATCATCATGGTGCTCATGGCCCTGATTTTCATCATCGGAGGCATGTATGGCGCGGGCATGGGTGCCGCCACTTCGGTCATCTCCATCTTCATGATGGTGTTCATGACTGCTTTGGAGTGCTTGGTGGCCTACATCCAAGCCTACGTGTTCACGATGCTGAGCTCCATCTTCATCGGCATGGCCCAAGAGGAACCTGAAGAAGAAAAAGATCAATCATTAAATATTAAAACCTTAAATTCATAAGCTATGTTAAACGTCATCTTAACAACCTTACTTGAAATCGGCGCATACGTGCCAGGTATCGCCGCCATCGCTGCTGCCATTGCCGTTATCGGAGCCGCTTGGGGTATTGGAGGCATTGGTAAATCGGCCATGGAAGCCATCGCCCGTCAGCCTGAAGCTGCCGGCAACGTGCGTTCCAGCATGATCATCGCTGGCGCTCTCGTCGAAGGCGCTACCCTGTTCGCCGTCGTCGTGTGTATCCTTGCCGTTGTTAAATAATCCGACCGATGGAACTATTTCTTCCTGAAAGCGGTTTGATGTTTTGGATGCTGATTGGCTTCCTCATCGTCCTGTTGATTCTGGCGAAGGTAGGCTGGCCCATGATCATGGGGTCGGTCGAGAAACGCAACCAGCACATCAGCGACTCGTTGAAGGAGGCTCAGGAGGCCCACGACGCCCTGGCGGGCATTGAAGCCGCCAAGGAAAAGGCCATCGCCGAGTCGCACGCCGAGCAGATCCGCATCATGAACGAGAGTCAGGAACTGAAGAAGCAGCTCATCGAGGAAGCCCGCAACGAAGCCCGTGCCGAAGCCGAGAAGATTGTGGCCGAGGCCCGCATGAAGATCGAGAAGGAACAGACCGAGGCCATGAACCAGATCAAGGCCGAGGCCATCACCCTCTCCGTCGATATCGCTGAGAAACTGCTGCAACGCGAACTCAGCGACAAGGACGCCCAGAGCCGCTACATCGAGGAACTCCTGAAAGACAACAAACCCAGCATCGAAGCCTAAGACATGGATAACGGAAAGATATCGGTGAGATACGCAAGAGCCCTGCTGAGCTATGCCAACGAACAGCATTGCGAGGCAGTGGTATATGGCAACCTGGCCAAGCTGACCGCCAGCTACAGCCAGGCCATCAACCCGTTCAACGAGGTGCTCTCCAACCCCATGGTGGAAAGCGCCAAGAAGATCGAGCTGCTCCAGACCGCCATCGGCGAGCCCGTCCACCCCTGTCTGATCCGTTTCTTCGAGTTCCTGACGGAGAAAAAACGCGAGAACAAGATCTTCATCATCGCACTCAAGTATCAGGAGATGTACCGCCAAGAGAAAAACCTGCTCCGGGCCGACGTCACCACAGCCACTGAACTCAGCAACAACGCCCTTGAAAGGATTCGTGAGTTTGTGGAACAGACGTTCAAACGGCAGGTGGAGATGCATGTGCGCATCAACCCTGAGCTCATCGGCGGCTTCACCCTTGACATCGAGCACAACCGGATGGATGCCAGCATCGCCGGACAACTGAACAAACTGAAAAAAGAATTGCAATTATGAGCGATATCAAAGCAAGCGAAATATCGAGCATCCTTCAGATGCAGCTTCAAAACCTGAACAACCGAGCCCAGTTCGAGGAGATCGGGAAGGTGCTTCAGGTGAGTGACGGCGTGGCGCACGTCTACGGCTTGGACCACGTGCAGTCGAACGAGCTGGTGCAGTTCGAGAACGGCACCATGGGCGTGGTGCTCAACCTCGAGGAAGACAACGTCGGCGTGGTGCTGCTCGGTCCCACCGAGGGCATCAAGGAAGGCGAGACGGTGAGGCGCACCCAGCGCATCGCCTCGGTGTTGGCCGGTGAAGGCATGTTGGGCCGTGTGGTCAACAGCTTGGGCATGCCCATCGACGGCAAGGGCCCCATCCAAGGCCAGACTTACGAGATGCCGTTGGAGCGCAAGGCCCCGGGCGTCATCTTCCGTCAGCCCGTCAACGAGCCGTTGCAGACCGGCATCAAGGCCATCGACGCCATGATCCCCATCGGCCGCGGCCAGCGTGAGCTCATCATCGGCGACCGCCAGACGGGCAAGACCGCCATCGCCATCGA
>LXOW01001842.1_pt1 | contig 32548 bp, 11 predicted proteins | sample 1368591 | NCBI WGS metagenome assembly LXOW01 (sample SAMN04884650, study PRJNA319009) | bovine gut metagenome | isolation source: Cow rumen | host: Bos taurus | place: Italy: Legnaro (PD) | collected 2014-07-09
GTCTATGGCGGCGGCCAGGGTGATGTGCAAATTTTGGATGCCAGTCACCGCGTGGCAGGTCTTGAACAGGGCCACTGTGCTAACACCAATGTCAATATCAATATGACCAATGGCGACTCTGGAGGCCATATCCTCGGCTCCGTCTTCGGCGGTTCCGAGCAAGGTGTCGTTTGGGGCGAGACCGAGGTGCACATTGCCGGCGGTACCATTGGATCGACGGGAATTGTGCCGGATAGTTTGAGGTATAACCATTCTACCGATGCGTGGGATACAATCAGTAATAGTATTACACAAACCTATTATCACGGCAACGTCTTCGGCGGCAGCTATGGTGAGGACTATTATTCGACCTTTAGTTATTTGAACATACCCAGTCCGCGACCAACGATGATTGACTCTATTAACAATCTGGCCGGTCGCGTGTATGGCAACACGCTGGTCGACATCACGGGCGGCACCATCCGTGGCAATGTGTTCGGTGGCGGCGACATGGCCAGCGTGGGCATTTGGGACTCTGTTAAGGACGGCAGCAACCACTTTGTCGACATCAAACCCATTGCGGATTCTGACAGACCTGCTTTCAGGGGTAATACCAGGGTCAACGTCAGTGGCTCGGCCGTTATCGGCCCGCTCGACGGCACGGGCTTGAACGCCTACGTGTTTGGCGGCGGCAAGGGTTTCTCCAACGATCCTGATGGGTTGCGAAAAGAATATGCCAACGTCGACAGCACCTTTGTCACCGTCAGCGGCGGCACGATTTGGGGCTCCGTTTTCGGCGGAGGCAACGATGCCCACACCTTGGGCAGTGTCTCGGTCAATGTCACCGAGAATGCCAACATCGGCACCAACGGCCTCTCCACTTATGACGGCAATATCTTCGGCGGTGGCCGTAATTTCCAAAACACCAATCATACCAACGGCCGTGTGGCAGGTAACACCAAGATTGAAATGACGGGCGGCAGCATTCAAGGCTCCATCTTCGGCGGCGGCCGTATGGCTCTCACTGGCGTGAACATGTTAGGCAACCCCTACGTGACGGAGCATGTTTATGATTCCGTTGCTGGTGGCAAGACGGTTCATGGCTTGGCCACCATCACTGTGAGCGGCAGTTCAGTTATCGGTAACTCCCACGGCAACGAACTGCTGAACGGCAGCGACGAGAGCGTGGGCGACATCTTCGGCAGCGGCAAGGGTGACACCAAGGCCTACGACGACATCTTGGCTGGCCGCGTGGCTAACACCAAGATCAACGTCAGCGGCAGCCCGCTTATCTACGGCTCCGTTTTTGGCGGCGGCGAGATGGCTGGCATCGGCTATTGGTATGAAGATAACGGCAAAGCCAAGTTTTATGACCAGTCAGGCACCTCAGAGGTGACCATCTCAGGCAATCCTGTCATCGGCACGGAATATGAGTTTGGTTCTGATTATTACAATACCCAACATAAGTGGACGGTCTATGACACCGATGGTACCCTCATCCACACTTGCACTGGCAACGTGTTTGGCGGCAGCCAAGGCGATGTGGATATAACGGCTCCTCACTGGGTTTCGATGGCTCGTTCCAGAACGTCCACGGTCACCATTAACGGCGGCACCATCATGAGCCGCGTGTTCGGCGGCTCAGAGCAAGGTACCGTTGCGACCAACACCTCGGTGACCATCAATGGTGGTATCATCGGCACCCTTGTGACCAAGCCCAACAGTTCTGAGACCTATTACATGGGCGGCGTGTATGGCGGCGGCTACGGTAGCCACAAATCGGAATTGAATGTCACCCATTCAAACGACTCTTTAAACGTTAGCTCCCAATATCTGGCAGGCCGTATATATGGCAACACCCGTGTGGATGTGCTGGGCGGCATCATCCAAGGCGATGTGTTCGGCGGTGCCTCCTTCGCCTACGTCGGTGGCGATGGAGCAAACCCCAATGGCAATGTGCAAGTGAACATCGGTAGTTCAGAACAACAGGGTCAGCCCAATGTGGGTACTACTATTAAAGGTAGCGTGTTCGGTGCCAACAACCATAGTGGCACGCCCCTCGGCGATGTCAACGTGGATGTCTATCATACGAAACACACGGATTACGACCAGGCTCCAGAAGAGCCTTCTGGTGGCTGGACGCATTCATTGCTGTTAGCAAATGCTGCTGGAACCGATCCCTATACATTTGCACAACAATACGCCCTCAAGGAAGTGTATGGCGGCGGCAACCAAGCCAGCTTTACGCCCAACGCCACGCGAGGTGCTCGAAGCACCACGGTGCATGTCCACTATTGCGAAAACACTATTAAAGACCTCTACGGTGGCGGCAAGTCGGCTGACATCGGCACCAGCTCGGTTGAAGCCAACAGCAGCCTTCAAGTGGATGGCGGTCGCTTTTACCGTATCTTCGGCGGTGGCAACGGCTCCTTGGGTAATCCTCTCATTGCAGCCAACACCTACGGCACGGCCACGACCAACATCAGGGGCGGTGTCATCCAGGAAGTGTATGGGGGCAACAACCAGTATGGCAATATCAATACCATTGACTTGAAGTTTAACGACGGCGGCCAAGTGTGTACTGAATATGTCGACGAAATCTTCGCAGGCAGCAACGAATCCCCGCTTATCGGTGATATCGTCGCAGACCTTAATTGTGGAGAAGGCAGCCGTTATGACTTCTTTGGCGGCACCCACAATGCCGTCACTTATGGCAACATCACCCTCAATGTCTATGGCGGTACCACTACCAACGTCTATGGCGGTTCGAAGGGTACTGACTCGCATCCATCCGACATTAAGAAATTCCCCACTTCGATTCCTGATCCATTGCCTGTTCCTGGACAACCAGGCTATAATGTGGTGTTGGATTCGGTGTACAGGTATATGATAGCTCACCCTGGCCTTGAAGGCAAAGGCGGCAATATCACCGTCAACCTGTATGGCGGCACCATCGAAAACCTCTATGGCGGTTGCAGCGTGAATGGTAACGTGGAAGGTAAAATCCTCATTAACGTGATTGACGTGGAGAATGCCAATTGCCCGCTCGATGTCACCAACATCTACGGCGGCGGTGAGTTTGCTTCATGCACACCTGTCAACCACACGGCATTAACTCCGGTCGTTTCGCCCGTCATCAACGTGGTGCACGTCAAGGAAACCGCTGCGAATGCTACCGCCATCCCGCCGATTCCGTATATCCCCGGCATCAGAGGCAACGTGTTTGGCGGCGGCAAGGGTGATATAGACCACATCGATAGGGGTAAGGTTACGTCCAACCCGCAGGTCAATATCGGTTACGACGCCTCTCATACGAATACGATTATTGAAGCTTGGAAGACGGCTCATAGTACCATCACGCCTCGCGTCCTGATTCAAGGCAACGTCTATGGCGGCGGCGAGTTGGCGCAGGTGAATGGTAGCACGAATGTTAATATATATGACGGTGTGGTCGGCGATTCTGTGGGGCGTATTGAAAACCACTTACATACCGATTCCACGTTCTATGGCTTATATGCCTACCGGTTGAATGGTGGCCGCGTGTTTGGCGGTGGCGAAGGCAGCGAAACGAATAAGAACCACGGTCTTGTTACGGGCAACGCTACGGTTACCATGACGGGCGGCAAGGTCTACAGAAATGTGTATGGCGGAGGTGAGTTGGCCAGTGTGGGCACCGGCAACCTTACTGACAAGAACAGCGGTGTGGCCACGGTCATCATCAGCGGCGGCGAAGTCGGTCCTTTGGACGGCTCGGGCGTGAACGCATACGTGTTTGGCGGCGGTCGTGGTAAGGCTGTGTATTCCCCTGCTACAGCCTTTAGTGATTTTGCTAATGTTGACAGCACTTCGGTTATCATTTGCGACAGTGCAAAAATCTATGGTTCTGTTTTTGGTGGAAGTGAGGATGGCCATGTGTTAGGCGATGTTCGTATGCTTGTCGAAAAAGGTACTAACACTAAAAACAAGATTCCTGTCATCGGCACCATAGGCTTAACCACTTGGGATGGTAACATCTTTGGTGGTGGTCGAAACTATCTATATGCTAATGAGACTGCAGGTAGAGTGGTTGGCAACATTCAAATCGACATGACAGACGGTCATATTTATGGCAATATGTATGGCGGCGGTCGTCTCGGTTTGACTGGTATGGATGAGAACGGCCTTCCTCTTTCTGGAACTAACCATGGCTATGTTACCATCAATCTCAGCGGTGGTACAATTGGCCGTTATGCTGCCGATGAGATTACTATGGGTAATGTGTTCGGAGGAGGAAAAGGAATGTATGAAACAGGAGAAATTAATGTAAACTATGGCTATCCAGAGAATGATTGGCATAATCCGTATTTGGGAAGGGTGAAGGAAACCAATGTAAACATCTCGCAAGCTACTGGCAAGACCACTCGCATTTACGGTAACGTTTATGGTGGTGGTGAACTTGCAAAAGTGATGGAAAACACGAATGTGAATGTGACGGGAGGTGTCATCGGGTCAGACTTGCCTATTGGAGGTGGCTCGTCTGGCAGACGCTATAATGGTAGTGTGTATGGTGGTGGCAAGGGCTATGATGGTTTTTGGGCCATTGACCAGCCTACGTTTTATGCTGAGGCGGATAACAGGCCAGGAGAGGTTTATGGTGATACATATGTTACCATGACAGGCGGCAAGGTGATGGAAAATGTGTATGGAGGAGGAGAAATTGCTAGTGTGGGTACATATGATTATGCTCAATCAGGATCTTTTATTGGATATAATGAACGTGGCACTACCCATGTCACCATCAAAGGCGGCGAAATCGGACCTTTGGACGGTACTGGCAATAACGGCTTCGTATATGGTGGCGGCCAAGGTAAAGGTTCAGACTCGTCAAATGATTACAAAATCTTGAACAATGTAGGCAGCACCTCGGTCATCGTTTCCGACAGTGCGGTTGTCCATGCTTCCGTGTTTGGAGGTGCCGCCTTCGGTCATGTTTGGAACAACACCAGCGTCCTTGTGGAGAAAGGCCTCAACACCAAAGACAAGACCCCGCTTATCGGTACCGATGGCATGCATGGATACGATGGCAACATCTTTGGCGGCGGCCAAGGCGATGGCTCCAACTACGCTAACGGTCGCGTGGGTGGCAACACCATCGTCGAGATGACCCATGGAACTGTTTATGGCAACATCTACGGTGGCGGTCGCCTTGCCCTCACTGGCGTAGATATGGACGGCAGTATGCAAAGCGGCACCGGCCACGGCAACACCAAGGTCATGATAAAAGGCGGCACGGTGGGCAACAACAACAAGACTGGCACTAATCCGCTTGATCCTGATGAAACGGTTGTAGAGATCTTTACTTACCCCAGCATGGGTAACATCTACGGCGGCGGCAAGGGCTACGTTGAGGACAAGACGGGCTCACTGTCGGCTAGAGAAGCCCTGCAATTGGGCTTGACCAAGAACACCACGATTGAAATCTCCGATACCCTAGGCAACAACACCCATGTGTATGGCATCGTGTTGGGTGGCGGCGAGATTGCCAACGTGGGCCATTACACCTTAACCCCTGCAACTTCTGGTGAAATTACCAATATCGCGGTTATGGAAGGCAAGGCCACGGTCAAGATCAGCGGCGGCATCATCGGTGGCGACCGTACCCAGATGAGACCTGAGACCGCTGCGGCTGGCAGCCCTTGGCTCAAGTACAACGACGACCTCGGCTATGTGTATGGCGGCGGCGAAGGCTTGTCGGCCGACCCCGATGATTACGTCATGGTTGCAGACACCAGCCTCGTCGACCTTATCGCGACGGTGCAAAGCACCGAGGTGACCATCACCAACGACACTGTTAAAACTGGCGCTCATGCCGGCGTCTACAAGCCTTGGGTGAAGGCCTCCGTGTTTGGCGGTTCTGAAAGCGGCCACGTGAAGGGCAATACCTATGTAACCATCGCAGGCGGACAAATCGGTGCGGGCTATTCCTACGACCAAGTTAATAACAAGGTGGTGGATTTGAAGTACGAAAACGATGATCTGTTCGTCAACCCGATAGAACATCCCATCGCCGATGCGGACACTTTGGCAGGAACGGCCCACTGGAAATACACAGCGCCTTACCATCCCTTCGACCCGGCACTGTTGAGCCAAGGCACTGAACCTACCGACGGCAAGTCGTGGTTCGGCAACGTGTTTGGCGGCGGCTCGGGCTGGTTCCCTTATGTCACAGAAAATAGTCCGAGCAACTATGCTTCACACTGGAACCCACTTTCGGGCAAGGTTTGGGGCAACACCACGGTTGAAATCACAGGCGGCCATATCCTCAACAACGTGTATGGCGCCAACGAGTCGACCGACGTAGGCGGCAAGGCCACAGTGATGATGAGCGGTGGTACTGTGGGTGTGCCACGCACTGCCGCACAAATCGCCGCCCGACCCCTCTCCGGTTACGTATTCGGTGGCGGCTGCGGCGACCCGAGAGACATTTTCGATAATGAAACCAACGTGGCTGAAACCGACGTGCAGATCACGGGCGGCATCATCTACGGTTCCGTGTATGGCGGAGCTGAGGACGGCCACGTGTTGGGTAATGTCAATGTGACGATAGACAAGGGCGACGAGTTCACTGCCAATGCCATTACCTACACTTATCCCGTCATCGGCAGTTCCGGCACCTCGGGTGCCGACGGCAACCTTTTTGGCGGCGGTCGTAACTACCTGCGCACAAACATTGAGGCAGGCCGCGTGGAAGGCAACATCGGCATTGACATGTATGGTGGCGTCTTCTTGGGCAGCATCTTCGGCGGCGGTGCCATGGGCCTCACCGGAGTGAATGCAAGCGGCACAAGCATCGATGGCGCTGACCACGGTTATGTCACAATCGACATCAGCGGCGGCACGGTGGGCAACAGGAGCCAAGTCCTCACGCACACCGCGAGCAGCATCGGCGACGTGTTCGGCGGCGGCAAGGGTCATGATACGAACGCCAACCTCGGTAGGGTGAAAAATACCGAAGTGAATATTTCGGGCGCAGCCAAGGTGCTGCGCAACGTCTATGGCGGCGGCGAGACAGCCAACGTGGGTTGGGTCACCGCTCCGGGAACGACTTATAATAAGGAAACTACAGGCGGCTTGGCCAAGATTGAGATTAGTGGCGGCACGGTGGGCATCGAGCAAATCGGCACAAACCAAGTGGACATCAAAGGCGGCTATGTTTACGGCGGAGGCCTCGGCTTGGCCGGCGGCTTGGATGTGCTGCCTTTCGCCAATGTGGACACCACCCGCGTGGAAATCAGAGGAGATGCTTATATCACCAGTTCCGTCTTCGGCGGCGCCGACAACGGCCACGTGTGGCGCAACACTTCCATCGTCATGGAAGGTGGCATAGTGGGTCAGCCAAACACCTTGGAGGAACTCACTGTTGATGCCAACGAACAACCTGTCAGCCACATCTACACGGGCAGCGTAATAGGCGGCGGACGCGGTGTTACCCCTGTGGCTACTTCTCCTACGGTCTACAATGACACCACGGGTATCGTGTTCGGCAACACCACGATCGACATCAAGGGCACTGCGAAGGTTCGCAAGGCCGTGTATGGCGGCGGCGGCCTGTCGCATGTGGGCACCTTCACGAGAGACGGTTCTGGCAATATCACTTTCACCAAAGGCGGCAAGTGTACCGTAAGCGTTGCAGGCAATGCCCACATCGGCCCTTTGAAGGAAGACTTGGCAGAATATGATAATACACAGCTTAATACCTTCTTCAACAACCTCGGTGCCAACGCGGGCTGGGTGTTCGGCGCAGGCTGCGGCTTGGCAGAGGAACCCAACCTGACCTTCAACGACAGCACCTTGGTCACCATAGGCGGAAGCGCCCAAGTGACAGGCGCGGTGTTTGGCGGCGGCGAAAACGGCCACGTGCTCGACAGCACCCATGTCGTCATCAGTGGCGGCACCATCGGCGGCATTCCACTGCATGATGATGGTACAGTGAGTGGCACAGGCGCGTTCGCGGGTGTCAGCTTCAATGCTACCACGGACGAACTCACTGAAGACATCTACGGCTCCGGCCCTCGCGTGTTCCGTGGCAATGTGTATGGCGGCGGCAAGGGCAATGATTTTGTTGAGCCTAACCGTTACCATCCTCATGCAGGTCAAGTCTATGGCAACTCCAAGGTGGAAATCATCGGAGGCAAGATTTACAACCGCGTCTTCGGCGGCGGCTTGCTTGCTTCGGTGGGTACGTTCAATTATGATTCCGACAGTGTCGTCGGTGTCGCTGACAACACTGGCTTGGCCAAGGTTATCGTCAGCGGTGGTGAAATCGGCAATAACAACAACAACAAAAACAATGGTGAGGTGTACGGCGGCGGTCGTGGCCTCGTGGGCCGACACTGGGAGCCTAACTACACCACTGGCGACCAAGTGGTGAACTTGGCCTACGTGGGCAGTACCGAAGTCACCGTCGAATCCGAAGCTAAAATCTATGGCAACGTGTATGGCGGATCGAGTAGCGGCCACGTGCAGAAAGATGCCCATGTCATCGTCAAGGGTGGCACAATCGGCATTCAAGGGAAAGGCGGCTGGCACAGCAACGTGTATGGCGGCGGCGGTGGACAGCACCAATATGTGAGAAACAGCAGCACCAATCCTCCCATTATGCACCATAGTATCACCTCGGGCCGTGTGTATGGCAACACCAAGGTCGAAATCAGTGGTGGCCAAATCATGCACAACGTGTATGGCGGCGGTGCCATCGCCTCTGTGGGTACCTACAACATCTATGACCTGACGAACCTTTTCGTTTCTGGCACTGGAGATACTGAAGTCACCATCACCGGAGGCACCATCGGTACCGATGGCAACGAGAACGGTATGGTGTTCGGCTCTGGTCGTGGCCAGATTGCCCCCATCGGTGCTTTTATGGACAGCCTCTCGTATGCAGTCAATACGGTCGTGAACATCGGAACGGAGGGTTCCTCCGATGGTCCTATGGTACATGGCTCGGTCTATGGCTCGGGCGAGAACGGCCACGTCTTCAAAAAGGCCACCGTTAACGTCTATAGCGGCACCATCGGCTGCGAAAACTACGAAACTGCTCACGCCAGCTTCTTTGCCAACCACGGCAACGTGTACGGCGCAGGTTGCGGCACAGACATGTACGACTCCGATGGCAACGGTTCGGAGGATTCCTACAACCCGAGGTCGGGCATCGTGCAGGGCAACACCGAAGTCAACATCAAGGGTGGCCACATCAGCCACTGCGTGTACGGCGGCGGCGCCATGGCCTTGGTGGGTACTTATACTCCTTATGGTCTCACTGGTGACTGGGGCGGTGACATTACTGGCACAGTTGCCAACACGGGCAAGGCCGTTGTCAATGTTTCGGGCGGTACCATCGGCACCGTCAGCACCCCTGGACATGTAGTACCGGATAATGTTGAGCACGGCAACGTGTTTGGCGGCTCGCGCGGTCCGACCAGCGGCAATGGCTTCACCAACATGGCCCTTACCGACATGGCATACGTCTTCATTTCGGGTGGCGACGTGTTAGGCAACGTGTTTGGAGGCGGCGCAAAGAGCTGGGTGCGCACGGCCCGAGTGGCCACCATCAGCGGCGGCACCATCGGCACTACGGGCGTTCCTAATGCAAGTGGTATTTTCAACGGTTACGTGTTCGGCGGCGGACAATACGCTGTGGATGACACCCACCCCTTCACCAGCCTCAAGACCGTCAACGTACGCGGCGGCCGCATCAAAGGCAACGTGTTCGGCAGTAGCTACATCGCCAATGAAAATGCTGGTGCGCCTAACCCGTGGCCGGTGGATGACAAAAACAACTACTGGTCGTCGTTCGTCAACGTCACGGGCGGCACCATCGACGGCAACGTGTATGGCGCAGGCTACGGCGGCATGGTGGATGGCTCGGTGTGTGTCAATATCGGCCTCACTGCCGTCAATAGCGCACCTACCAACACCACCCAGTCAGGCCCGACACAAGCCAATATCTACCGTTATGCCGGCCTGGGCAGCAGCAGCGAACTTGTTCGTGAGAAGCTCAAGATTGGTCACGATGTCTTCGGCGGATCCTTCCAATATGCGTCAAACGGTGCAAACTGGAACCATAACTACGATATCACGGGCTACAGCACCATGTTCATCGACGGCGACGACTACAACACCACCAGTGCGGATGAAAGTGTAGACAACTACATGAACCTCGGCGGCGGCATCTACGGTTCGGGCAACTATTGCGAATCGGGTGAGAAAGGCCGTGAGATTATCCTCAGGAATTACGGCACGCGAACCACCAAGGGTGGCGATGGTGCAGACAAGGATGACATGACGGGTGCCACGCGAACCCTGACCTCTATTCAGCGTGGCGGTATCGTCTTGCTCGACAACAGTAACGTCCAATTGACCGGTACTTCCGACATCAGCGGACAATATCTTGGTAGAAGATACGGCATGTTGCAAGTGGAACTCAGCCTCATGGTGGCCAATGCGAGCGGTATCGTCTTGGGTACGCCCGAATTCCCTGCTGTGGGAATCGATCCGGCCATTCCTGCCGAGCCCGCCTATATGGACTCCATCCGTACACTCCAGAGCCTATATTTGAAGGATGGCGTTGGTACCTCTTATAGCCAGTTGGGTAGCGGTTCCACGGCCAACTGGGAAATGGTGGGCATTAAGCATGATGACGCGAACAAATTGTATCGCATTGACATGGCTGACCCAAGCTCACCCAATGTGGATGGATCAGCATTGACGACAGCCCAAGAGAACGTCATCATCTTCCATGACGACTCGAGGCTTTGGGTGCGCTTTAGAGATGAATCCGACAATAATAAGACAAAGTACGGCCAGTTGTACGGTTTCTTCAGGATGGAAAGCCCCTTCCCGAAAGACGGCACGGAGACCTTTGCTTTTGCCCGTCCCAAGCTGACTAATAAAGTTAACCCCATTACTGGTTATGATGTGACAGGAGGCAACACTTGGAACGCTGGCGATGGCGGCTTCCTGAGCTACAATAACGGTAACAATGACTTTACAGAACCCGGTACGGTGCTGGCAGGTACATCGCTGGCATATACTTATACAACTAATGGCGATGACGGCGGTACCTTATACACCAAAGGAAAGCAGTATCCTTATTTCAACTTCAACGGACTTGCAAAAGACGACACCAACTTGGATCCTGTAGACTTCCGTGAATGGAGGCTTCCAGCCAAATCGGGCAACGCTTGGTATGTGGACGGGAGAGGTATTGGACATGGAGGTTGGGGCAAGGACGCTGATGGGTTTGGTATGTATCCTGACAAGCCCAAACTGACCATTACGGGTGATAATGGAATTATCGGGTATTCATCAACCTATAATCAGAGAACAGACATTATCTTTGTGGTGGGTCCAGTCACCGTGTCGGATGCTGAAGGCAATCGCCAAGAAGATTCGGACTTGAATCACAGTACCACTTATCCGTTGCATTTGTATCGTTATCCGGGTGGCCATGCGATGAGTAATGGCAAGACAGATGCAGGTGGTGGCACCGCGCCATCGGATACTCCGACAGCGTATGACGGTTTGGCATCTGGAATTACCGCTGGTCCAGGCACCAACACGGGCATGATGATCCACGCCAACGATGACTTGGTGTTGGACAATGTCGTGGTGAACGGCCTGTTTGTAAACGATGGTGACATGCAGTTGCAATATGAGATTCCCGCATCGTTTAACACTACAACAAAGTATAACATCAGTGAGCCTATGGTGGTTACGACTGCCGACAAGACACTCACCCTGAAAGGCGGTACGACCCTGACCAACGGCTACAACAACACCGATGCTTCGGGAACTGACATTGAGGGCCAGAAGAACTACTACCTGAATCCCGACTTTGTTGGAACGACGACGCACAATGGTGGCGGCTTGTTTGTAGACGCTGATGCCACCGTCAAAGTGGAAGGCAAGGTGAACATTACGGAAAACCAGCAAAGAAATGGTGGTACGCTGACGGCGCCTGGCCTTATCCTAAGCAATGTGTATCTGCCCACCTTTGCCACCCACCTCACCATAAGCGGTGCGTTGGATGGTGGCGTTGGCGGTGCAAGCATCGGTGTCACCAGCCCGATCAGAAACACGGATCCGGATTATCACAACAACACCTTGTCACCGGTGGCGGAGGCTGGCAGTTGGGAAATTGCTGACGCCGCATGGCGGCAACGCAACTTTACCGACGACTTAGGTTGGTTCTTTGTAAGGGGCAACCGCATTGGAGATCCAGATGGACTTAGAACCACCTATTACAATGGAGCAGGTGGCAAGGATCGCGATAACAAGACACTGTATTTCGGTTGGACCTGGGCCAATGTGGTCAGAACTGCGCCAACGGGTTACAGCAATGATAACATTGACTCGCCCGAAGACTTGGCATGGCTCATCAGCAAATCACTGGGCATGAATGGTGAGACTGCCACCAATTTCGAAGGCGTTGCCATTAATCAGACCGCGGATATCGACATGAAGCAGTATGTCTGGGTGCCGATTGGAACCAAAGATAAGAAGTTCCATGGCACTTACGACGGCAAGGGACATATCATCTCCAACCTTGAAATCGAATACCTCGGCAAGGGCGACAAGATCTATGAACTCGACAACTACGGCCTGTTTGGCACTGTCGAAAACGGCACCATCGACCGCACCTTCTTGGTGAGTGGAAACATAAAGCCCACCAGTATGGCAGCCCCAATCAGGATTGGTGGCCTTGTGGGTTACCTTGGCGGCGCGTCAGCAAAGGTCTCCAACAGCGAGGCAGCAGCCCGCATCGAGAGCCCGGATGGACATGACATTGTCGCAGGCGGTTTGGTGGCCGAGATGAACAATGGCTTGATACATTCGTCCATGGCCATGCCCGTAATCGTCATGTACTCTACGACTACTGGCTTTGCAGGCGGTTTGGTGGGTAGCGTTGAGGGAGGCCATGTCTGCAACTCGTTCGTCAATGCCAAGTTCAGCGTCCCGACTGACTCAGGTATAAAGGTGGGCGGCTTGTTGGGCAGCAATGCGAACGCTACCGTCGAGAACTGCTATGTCAATATGCATGACAACGAGCCAACTGTGAATCCTAACCTCGATGGCATCGTCAAGCAGGTGGGTTCCAACAGCAACATCGACTATGTCTATGTCAAGCCTGGTCAGAGTTTCAATACTGAAAACGTAGGAGGCCACAGCAAGAACTTCACTGCTGTCATAGATGCGGACAAGCTTGGTTACATGTATGCCGACAATAAGGTTGAAGGCGACACCGCGATGTTTGTCACCATGAACAGATGGGTGACCACCGCAAACGGCAGTGGTCACACGTATGCTAAATGGGCGCGTCCGGGATTGCAGGAAATCAACGGTGACCTGCCTGTGCTGCTGATCAGCGAGTTCGATGGGACGAAGGATCATCAAGGTGGCTTCCGCAGCTTGAGTACTTATGAAGGAGGCCCGGCGTTGCAATATGGTGGTCCTGCCCGCGATACTATTGCTAGCTCGTCGCCGCAGTTGGACGGTGCCTTGACGCGAGCCACGGCAGGCAACAGCATCTTCATCTATGGTGATGTGGTGTGTGCGCCTACCGTTCCAGTGAGTGCTGACAAGGTAAGCATCTATGAGGACGCTTCCATCTTGCATCCGGGCTCGTTGGTAACGGCGGCAGGCGGCAGCAAAGTTGAGTATGATGACACCTACGTGGGCATTACCTTCGACAACTCGAAGAAGTCCGCTGTGGCTACCTATGGCGTGAACTATGGCCTTTCTGGTGGCACCGACTACCTCTCCCGCGACTGGCACATGTTCTCCACGCCGTTGAGCAATGCGCCTTTGGGATTCGACTATAAGGGCCACAATGAGCCAGGATTATATACTAGTGGTGACTATAATTACACTCGTTTCTATAACAATCCATGGGTGGATCAAACCACGGAGTTTGCTTGGCTGAATGGCGGCACTGGCGGCAACAACCGTTACTGGATGAAGGGTTGGACGAACAGCCAAGGACCAAACACGCCTACGGATTATGTTGCGGGTAATTGGAAGGATGGTTACTTCCCGAGTAACATTTCCGATCCTTCGGAGTTTGGCGCAACCTGTGTGGCTGGCACCGATGAATATGGCCGTTATCCTTACGGTATGGACTTCTACACCTGGACTGAGCCGGATTACCACTGGATCAACTTCAAGCGTAACGGTCCTAACCACTGGCATTCCGACGGCAACCATGTACACATCAACTACGAACCTTATTATGGGGCAACGCAAAATGTCAACGAGGCGAACCTCATCGTTGGACGTGGCTACATGGCATCCATCGCCACGCAATCCTTCTTGCAGAGCCACGGCACGCTGAATGCCGGTAATAAAGCCATAGCTTTGACGAAGACTGGAACCTCGAAAGTGCCGGGCTGGAACCTCGTGGGTAATCCTTATCACGGCTATATCGACTTCGATTTACTTGCGTCGAATAATGGAAGTGTCTTGGATATAAGGAATAGTCAGCAGTTCTATGTCGTATATGATGCCGACGGCTATGGCCACGGCGGCAACATGAACGCGGGCAGTGCATTCCTGTACTATGCCGTGGGTGGCTCTTCGGGCGGTGAGTATGCCGACAGATACATCCATCCCCACCAAGGCTTCTATGTGTTGGCGAAGGATGGTGGCGGTACCCTAAGTTTCACCGAAAGCATGTTGGTTGGACGTGACGGTATTACCAGCAGCTTCCGCGATGAAGAGCGGCCTGCCTATCCGTTGGTGAACCTCTACCTGAGTAGCGACAACGGCTGCAACGACGTGACGGTCATCGAGCTGGAGCGTCCTGAATGGGGCGGTGCCAAGAAGATGCGCGAGTTGCGTAACGGCAACGGCTTGTTCTATGCCCAGCACGACAACACGCACTATGCAGCCCTCTTCGCCGTAGTCGGCACCGAGCGCGTGCCGCTGTGGTTCGAAGCCAAGGAGGACGACATCTACACCATGAAGTGGAACACCGCCAACGGTGAGTTCCAAAGCATGTACCTCATCGACAACAAGCTGGGTGTCCACTACGACATGCTCAGAAACGACACCTACAGCTTCGAAGGTAATGTGGGCGACTATCCGTCGCGTTTCCTCATCGTCTTCAGCTTGACTGATGTGGACGAGCATCTGGAAGGTGATGGCTTCGTCTTCTTCGATGGCTCGCAGTGGATGGTTACTGGTGAGGGTGATCTGGAGTTCATTGACCCGCTAGGCCAGGTGCTGGTGAGAACGCAAGTCCATGGCGGACAAAGCAGGGTAGGAGTGCCTGATGTCGCACCAGGTGTGTACCTATTCCGCTTGACCAACAGCGAAGGGACAAGAGTCCAAAAAGTCATTGTTAAAAGATAGGAGGGGATGGAGATGAAGAAAATGATGAAAAAAACATTGGTTTTGTTGACGGTTCTCTTTATGGCTGTTGTACCTATGAAGGCACAGGTCTTCATTGCTGACGATGAGTTTGAAGGCATGATGCGCCTTCAGGAATCGGAATACGTCCTTGTTGTGCCTCAACTGGGTACTGATGCCGACCAGTTTACGCCCATCGGCAACGGCTTACTGCTGCTTGCGGGTCTTGGCGGTGCCTACCTGCTGAAGAAACGGAATAAAAAGGAATGATGATGCTGTTGTAGAGACGTGCCATGGCGCGTCTCTACACACATCATACCCAGAATGAGACGTGCCATGGCGCGTCTCTACATGCGTTATATGAACCCACCTAAATTGAAAAAATAGGGGGTTTTCTATGAAAAAAGACAATCTATATAGATTTTTCCTATTTTTGCAATTTCAAAGGAACGAGTAGTATTATTAATATGGAAATCAAAAGAGTCTTTGACCTTCTCGACAACTATGTGGAGAAGTATCCCAACCAGCAAGTGGCCCTCGCTGGAAAAAAGAATGGCCAATGGGTGAATTATAGTTCTGTTTCCTATAAGGAACATGCCGACACCTTGAGTTATGCCCTCATCGAGTTGGGCATTGAGAAAGGCGACAAGGTGGCCATGATTTTGACCAACCGCCCCGAATGGAACATGCTCGACATGGCCATCAGCCAGGTAGGTGCCATCACCGTGCCGGTGTATCCCACCATCAGCGAAGAGGACTACCGCTACATCCTCGCCGACTGCGACGCCAAGATGGTCATCATCGACGGCCTCAGCGTGATGAACAAGGTGACCAACATCTTGCCTGATGCGCCCAACGTGAAGCTGGTCTACACCATGGTCGACCGCGAGAAATATCCTTATTTCGACCAACTGCTGCAACTCGGCAAGGACCATCCCCATGTCGAAGAACTCGCAGCCCGCAAGGCCTCGGTGGACGAGATGGAATGCGCCACCATCATCTATACCTCGGGCACCACGGGAACCCCCAAGGGCGTGATGCTTTCGCACCATAACCTGATGAACCAGTTCCCGAACTTCCATTATACCATCAGCGATACATCCAACAAGGCCTTCAGCTTCCTGCCCGTATGCCATGCCTACGAGCGTGCGCTGAACTATTGCTATCAATATCGTGGCATGTCCATCTATTATGCCGAGAACTTGGGCACGATCGCCAGCGACATGCGCGAGGTGCATCCCACGATGATGTGTGCCGTGCCTCGTGTGCTGGAACGTTTCTACGATGCCATCTACCAGTCGGGAAAGAAACAGAAAGGCATCGCCAAGACCATTTTCTTCTGGGCCTTGCACCTCGGCGAGCGCTATAAGATTGATGCCGTCAGCCGCAATTGGTTCTATGACAAGAAACTGGCCATTGCCGACAAGTTGGTTTACAGCAAGATTAGGGCCAACATCGGTGCCGAGAACTTCGACATCATCGTGTCGGGTGCCGCCGCCATCTCGCAGAAGATTGCAGGCTTCTTCTCGGCCATCAAGATGCCGGTGTTTGAAGGCTATGGCCTGACCGAGACTTCACCCGTTATTGCCGTCAGCAACCGCAACCCGCATGGCCGCGAAGTGGGCTATGTGGGACAGCCGCTGCCTGGCACCGAGGTGAAGATTGCCGACAATGGCGAAATCATCTGCCGTGGCCACAACGTGATGATGGGCTACTACAAGCAACCCGAGCTGACCAAGGAAGTCATCGACGAGGAGGGCTGGTTCCACACGGGCGACATGGGTGAGATTGACCAATACAACCGACTGAGGATTACGGGCCGTATCAAGAGCCTCTTCAAGACCTCAGGCGGCAAGTACATCAACCCCGATGTCATCGAAGCCAAGTTCAGCTCCTCCAAGCTCATCGAACAAATCTTGGTGGTGGGTGAGAACCAGAAGTTCGCTGGTGCCCTTATCATCCCGAGCTTCACTGAGCTGAAGGCATGGTGCAACGAGAACAAGATTCCTTACACCACCAACGAGGAGATGATCAAGAACCCCGAAGTGCTGAAGCTTTACGCTAATGAAGTCAACGAGTTGAACAAGGGCTTGGGCGAGACCGAGAAGATTAAGAAGCAGGTGTTGCTCGCCGACGAGTGGAGCATCGCCAATGGTCTTCTGACCCCAACGCTGAAAGCCAAGCGTAAGGTTATCATCGCTAAGTACAAGGATGTGATTGATAAGATGTTTGCATAAATGAAAAAAGGAGCTCAAGCTCCTTTTTTCATTTATTCCAGATAAGTGTATCCGTACAATCCCGACCGATAGTTGGAAAGGAATTCCTTACCTTCCTCGACGGTGATTTTCCCATCCTTCACGCACTTGGTGACCCAGGTCTCCACTGTGCGGACGAGTTTCTTCGGGCTGTACTGCACATATTCCAACACATCGGCAACGGTCTCGCCATCGATGACTTGGTCGATGTAGTAGCCCTTTTCGTCCACAGAGACATGTACGGCGTTGGTGTCGCCAAACAGGTTGTGGAGGTCGCCCAAGATTTCCTGATAGGCGCCCACGAGGAACACACCGATATAGTAATGCTCCTTGTCGGTGAAGCTGTGCAGCGGGATGGTGTGCTGCGTCGACTTGGCGACGAAGTTGGTGATTTTGCCGTCGCTGTCGCAAGTGATGTCTTGCAAAGTGGCGAGATGGGTGGGGCTTTCATCCAGACGTTGGATCGGGATGATGGGGAAGAGCTGGTCGATGCTCCACAGATCGGGCAAGGACTGGAACAACGAGAAGTTGCAGAAGTATTTGTCGGCAAGCAGCTTGGGCAGCGAGGTGAAGTCCTCAGGCACACGTTTCAGGCTGTTGGCGATGTGGTTCACTTCACGGGCGATGGTCCAGAAGAGACGTTCAATCTTGGCGCGCGACTTGAGGTCGAGGAGACCGAGGCTGAACAGGTTGAGGGCTTCTTCGCGGATTTCTTGGGCGTCGTGCCAAATCTCCAAGGAAGAATTGCGGTTGAGCTCGTCCCACGAATCATACAGTTCCTTGATGAGTTCGTGGTCGTTTTCTTCTGGTTCCTCGTCGTCATCCCATTTGGGCAGCGAGGTGGTCTCCAGCACTTCGAAAATAAGCACGGAGTGGTGCGCGGTGAGGGCGCGTCCCGACTCGCAGATGACGTTGGGGTGGGGCAGCTCGTTCTTATCGCAAGCATCTACGAGGGTATAGATGGCGTTGTTCGCATACTCTTGGATGCTGTAGTTGACGGAACTGGGGCTACTGGAGCGCGTGCCGTCATAGTCTACGCCAAGGCCGCCGCCCATGTCGACATAGTCGATGTGGTAGCCCATCTTGTAAAGCTGCACATAGAACTGTGCCGCCTCACGTAAGGCCACGTTGATTTTCTTGATTTTGCTGACCTGGCTACCAATATGGTAATGCACGAGTTTCAGGCAGTCTTTCATGTCATGCTCTTCGAGGTAGTCGAGGGCTTCGAGAAGTTCTGATGAGTTGAGGCCGAACTTACTGCCGTCGCCGCCCGATTCTTCCCATTTGCCTGCGCCCGAACTGGCCAGCTTGATGCGCACGCCGAGGTTGGGCGTGACCTTCAGCCGCTTGGCAATCTTCGCCGTGATTTTCAGCTCGTTCAGCTTCTCGATGACGATGATGATTTTACGGCCCATCTTTTGGGCGAGCAAGGCCAGCTCGATGAACTCCTCGTCCTTGTAGCCGTTGCAGACGATGAGTGAGTCGGAGTCGGTGCCAAGGGCGATGATGGCGTGAAGTTCGGGCTTGGAGCCGGCTTCGAGGCCGATGTTGAACTTTTTGCCGTGGCTGACAATCTCCTCGACCACGGGGCGCATCTGATTCACTTTGATGGGTAGCACCACAGTGTTCTGCCCCTTGTAATCGTATTCTTTCGCCGCCTCCTTGAAACAGGAGTCTATTGTGCTGATACGGTCGTCAAGGATGTCGGGGAAACGCACCAAGATGGGTGCCGAGACGTCCCTAAGAGACAGTTCGTCAACGAGTTCCGGTAGGTCGACGGAAGCACAGCCTTCTTTGGGTGTCACGACCATGTGGCCTTTTTCGTTGATGGAAAAATACTTGCCGCCCCAGCCTTTCACGTTGTAAAGGTCCTCGGAGTCTTCAATGCGCCATTTTCTCATGTCTTTGTTTTTATCGGTTTGTTAAACAATTAAGGTCCCTGAGCCTGAGGTCGCTGAGCTTGTCGAAGCGTCGAAGGGCCTAAATGCTCAAAATGGACTGCAAAACTAATAAAAACTATTGGTTTTGCGCACTTTTCCTTATTTTTGCACAAAATTATCTGTTATGAGGCTCATCATTGATGCCGGTTCGACCAAAATGGGATGGATTCTCATGGAGGGTCATGAGGTCAAAGCCCACTTTGTGACAAAGGGATTTAACCCCAATTATTCTGACCGTCATGATTTGGAAAATATTGTTTCCTCTGTAGAGACGCAATGCTATGCGTCTCAAAAAAACATGTTGCAAGATTCGGAGACGCAAGGCATTGCGTCTCAAAAACATACGTTGCACGATAAGGAGACGCAAGGCATTGCGTCTCTACAAGACATTTTTTATTACGGAACGGGCTGCGGCAACGAACAGAATTGCCAAATCATCAAAGAGGTGTTCCAAAACCGTTTCCCCAATGCCGAAATCCACGTCACCCATGATTTGATGGCAGTATGCCACGCCGTCTTAGGTCATGAAAAAGGCATTGCTTGTATCCTTGGGACGGGTTCAAATTCATGCCTTTACGATGGCGAGAATATTGTGGAAAAAGCCGTTTCCTTAGGCTATCTCATCGGTGATGAGGGCAGCGGAAAGCACATCGGTAGTGAGGTGATGCGGGCTTATTTCTATGGCTTCATGCCTGATGATTTACGCCAGAAATTCGACACGGAATATCATTTGGAGTTGAAAGAATTCATCCAACAATTGTATCATGTCGAGCAGCCTTCCAAGTATTTGGCCTCATTTGCGAAGTTCGCGGGTGAGCACCAAAAACAGCCTTTTATCCATGATTTAGTGAAAAACTGTTTCAAAGCCTTTATTGGGACTTCGGTTTGCCGATATGAGGGCTGCAAAACCATGAAAGTCTGCTTTATAGGCTCGGTGGCCTATCATTTCCAGGATATTTTAAAGGAAAGTCTTGCCGAATATGGCCTCACGATGGGTGAGGTCATGTCAACTCCTGCTGAAGGGCTGATAAGGTACTATCAAAGTCTTCCGGCATAATCCACCGATAACTGTTGTCTTTCCTTAGCCACGTCATCTGTCGTTTGGCATACTGCCGCGTGTGGATTTTGATTTGCTCCACGGCTTCTTTCAGGGAACAATCTCCGTCGAAATAAGTGAAGAGTTCTTTGTAACCTACGGTGTTTAAGGCGTTTAGATTTTGTTTGGGATATAAGGCTTTGGCTTCTTCCAACAAGCCTTGCTGCATCATGATATCAACCCGTTTGTCAATGCGCTCGATGAGTTCTTGACGGTCCCAAAGCAAGGCGTATTTCTTGATGTCAAAGTCGCGCTTGACGGTATGACCGCTGCGGAACGAGGTGAAGGTCTTGCCCGTTTGGTAGCAAACCTCCAAGGCGCGTTGCAACCTTCGCGGATTTTGTTGGTCGACGATGGCGAAATACTCAGGGTCGAGGCGTTGGACTTCATCTTGCAAGGCTTTCAGGCCGCCTTCATCCAATAATTTTTGTACTTTTTCTCGAATTTCTGAACTCACGTCGGGTATTTCGTCAATGCCATTGCACACGGCATCGATAAACAATCCCGAGCCACCTGTCATGATGACGGCATCGTGTGTCTTGAAAAGTTCATCCAACAATTGCATGGCATCCCGTTCGTAGTCGGCAACATCGTATTTGTCTTCGATACTGATGTGGTGTACGAAGTAATGCTTGGCTTGGCTTAGTTCTTCCACGTTGGGGGCTGCCGTGCCGATACTCATTTCCTTGTAGAATTGACGGCTGTCGGCGGAGAGAATAACAGTGCCCAAGGCTTTGGCCAACGCAATGGAGAAGGCAGTCTTACCCGAAGCAGTAGGGCCAGCGATTACTATTAATGTGTTTTTGTTCATTTTTAAAGCGGGGCCTTCGACAGGCTCAGGCACCCTCGATTTCAGTAAAAGCCAAGGTCCCTGAGCTTGTCGAAGGGCCGAATTATTCTAGTTTTTGTGGTACTGGCCCGTTGTTAGCCACAACAATCGGTTCTTGGATTTCTTTCACCACGCTAAGCCCGAGTTTCTGGCCTTCTTCCTTCATAAAAGCGTACGCCTCGGCGAAGTTGTTGCCGATGACACCGTCCAGAATGGCCTCACGGATAGCGTTCTTGATGACGCCGACCTCGCGCCCCTCAGGGATGCCGAAGGTCTCCATGATGGCGATGCCGTCGATGGGTGGCTGCCAGTTGCGCAGGTGGTCCTTGGCCTCGATTTCCTTCAGCTTCTCCTGAACAATCTCGAAGTTGTGGTGGTATTTCTTGATTTTTTCCTCGTTCTTCGAGGTGATGTCGGCATGGCAGAGCAGCATGAGGTCGTCGATGTCGTCGCCGGCATCAAACAGAAGTCTTCTCACCGCGCTGTCGGTGACCACATCCTCGGCCAAAACGATGGGGCGGAGGTGCAGCAACACCAGCTTCTCCACGTATTTCATCTTCTCGTTCAAAGGCAGCTTCATGGCGGCAAAGATCTTGGGCACCATCTTGGAGCCTTTGAATTCGTGGCCGTGGAAGGTCCAGCCTGTGCCGTCTTCCCAGCGCTTGGTTTGGGGTTTGGCGATGTCGTGCAACAAGGCCGCCCAACGCAGCCAGAGGTCGTTGCTCTTTTCGGCCACTTGGTCGAGGACTTGAAGTGTGTGCAAGAAGTTGTCCTTGTGGCCTCGGCCTTGGACAATTTCCACGCCTTTCAACTGGGCAAGCTGAGGGAAGATGAGTTTCAACAGGCCGCTTTCGTCCAGCAACTTGAAACCAATTGATGGCCGTGGCGAGAGGATGATTTTGTTCAGTTCCTCGGTGACGCGTTCCATCGAGACGATCTTGATGCGCTCGGCGTTGCGCTTGATGGCCTCAAAAGATTCCGACTCAATATAGAACCTGAGTTGTGAGGCAAACCTGATGGCGCGCATCATGCGGAGCGGGTCGTCGGAATAGGTGATGTCAGGGTCAAGAGGCGTGCGGAGCAACAGCTCTTCCATGTCGCCCATGCCATTGTAACGGTCGATGAGGGTGCCGAAGTCCTCGGGGTTGAGGCTGATGGCCATGGCGTTGATGGTGAAGTCGCGGCGGCTGATGTCGTCCTCAAGGGTGCCGTTTTCCACCACGGGCTTGCGGCTGTTGCGGTCGTAGGATTCTTTTCTCGCCCCCACAAACTCGACCTCCATACCATCGAAATGAATCATGGCCGTGCCGAAGGCACCGTAGTATTTGGCTTCTTTGTGACCGGGTAGGAGGGAAGCCACCTTTTTAGCAAGGGTGATGCCACTGCCTACCGTCACTACATCGATGTCGTTGGAGGGACGGCGCAAAAGAATGTCGCGCACATAGCCGCCAATGACATAGGTCTTGTAGCCCAACTCATTCGAGGCGTAAGCGATTACCCTGAATATCTTACTGTCAATATGTTTCTTGAAGTCGTAGTTCATGCGACAGGAGCTTCTTCAAGGACTTTCTTTTCGTTTGGGATGATGTTGACAATGGTTTCTTCGCCGTTTTCTGCCAAGTCGATGCTGATGGTGTCGCCGATGTGCATTTCGGCAGAGATAATGGCCTCGGCCAAAACGTCTTCCACATACTTTTGGACGGCACGCTTCAGCGGACGGGCGCCATACTGTTCGTCCCAACCTTTCTCGGCGATGAAATCCATGGCTTTCTCGGTGAGTTCTATCTTGTAGCCCATCTCTTCGACGCGTTTCACCACCTGACGGATTTCGATCTCGATAATCTTGTGGATATCCTTCTTTTCCAGAGCGTTGAACATCACCACATCGTCGACGCGGTTAAGGAACTCGGGGGCGAAGGTGCGTTTCAAGGCGTTGTCAATAACGCTTTGCGAATATTCGTTCTTTGCATTGAGTTTGGCCTGTGTGCCGAAGCCCACGCCTTGACCGAAGTCCTTCAGCTGGCGCGAGCCAATGTTGGAGGTCATGATGATGATGGTGTTCTTGAAATCGACTTTGCGACCGAGACTGTCGGTAAGCTGTCCATCGTCCAAGACTTGCAGGAGCAGGTTGAACACATCGGGATGTGCCTTTTCGATTTCGTCAAGTAGGACAATGGAATAGGGCTTGCGGCGCACCTTCTCGGTGAGTTGACCGCCTTCTTCATAACCCACGTATCCGGGAGGCGCTCCCACGAGACGCGACACGGCAAATTTCTCCATGTATTCGCTCATGTCGATGCGGATGAGGGCATCTTCGCTGTCGAAGAGGAACTTGGCCAACACCTTGGCTAGGTAGGTCTTACCGACACCAGTGGGACCGAGGAAGATGAACGAGCCGATGGGCTTGTTCGGGTCTTTCAGTCCGGCGCGGTTGCGACGGATGGCCTTGGTCACCTTCTTGATGGCATCGTCCTGACCGATGACGGTACCTGCCAACTCGGTCTCCATGTTCATCAGGCGGTCGCCTTCATTCTTGGCGATGCGCTGCACAGGCACGCCTGTCATCATGGCAACGACTTCGGCGACATTTTGTTCCGTGACCTCTTGGCGATGTGCCACGGCGTTATCTTCCCATGCCTTCTTGGCGGCTTCGAGTTGTGCCATGAGCTTCACCTCTTCATTGCGATACATGCCAGCTTCCTCGAACTTCTGTTCGGCGATGGCGGCTTTCTTGTCCTTGCGAACCTCGTCCAAGCGTTTCTCATACTCAGTGATTTCGTTCGGTACGTCAATGTTCTTGATGTGGACGCGGGCACCAGCTTCATCCAAGGCGTCTATGGCCTTGTCGGGCAGGTGACGGTCGCTAAGGTAACGATCGGTGAGCTTCACGCAGGCTTCGATGGCCTCAGGCGTGTATCTCACAAGGTGATGGTCCTCATATCTCGGTTTGATATTGTTCAAAATCTCGATGGTCTCGGCGGGCGTGGTGGGCTCGACGAGAATCTTTTGGAAGCGGCGCTCCAAGGCACCGTCTTTCTCGATATACTGGCGGTATTCGTCCAAGGTAGTGGAGCCGATGCATTGCAACTCACCGCGTGCCAAGGCGGGCTTGAACATGTTGCTGGCATCCAAGGAGCCATTGGCGTTGCCCGCGCCTACGAGGGTGTGGATCTCATCGACAAACAGGATGATGTCGCGGTTGTTCTCCAACTCGTTGAGGATGGCCTTGATGCGTTCCTCAAACTGGCCACGGTATTTGGTGCCGGCCACGATGGAGCCGATGTCGAGCATGACAACGCGCTTATTAAATAAGGTGCGTGGCACACGATGTTGCACGATGCGGATAGCCAAACCTTCTGCGATGGCTGACTTGCCCACGCCAGGCTCACCAATCAAAATCGGGTTGTTTTTCTTGCGTCGGCTGAGGATTTGGGCGATACGTTCCAGCTCACGCTCACGGCCTACGATAGGGTCGAGGCGGTTTTCCTCGGCGGCCTTGGTGAGGTCGCGGCCAAAGTTGTCCAACACGGGTGTCTTACTCTTGGCGGCAGGGGTCTTCTTGGGCTTCTCCTGCTGTGGACGGATATCGTTGAGCAGGTCGTCGTCCTCGTCATCATCCTCATAGATGTTGGAGGCATAACCTGAATCGTCCTGCGGGGCTTCCGAGGGCAGGTCGCCACCTTGTTGTGCGGTGTAAGTCAATAGTTCCTGCTTGAAATTATCGTAGTTGATGCCTTCAAATTCAAGGTTTTGCGAGATGATATTGTTCTTCTCATGCAGGATGGCGAGCATGAGATGCTCGGAACGAACGACATCGGATTGGAACTCCTTGGCGATGATATAGGTGAACTTCAGCACGCGCTCGGCCTGCTTAGTAAGAGGCAGGGCCAAGACCGTGTTTTGGTTGCTGTTAGCGGTGCGCACCGAGGCTTCCAACTTCTTAGAGAAAACTTCAATGTTCAGGTTGAGGTTTTCCAAAATCTTGATGGCACTGCTACCGCCTTCCTTCAACATGCCCAAAAAAAGATGCTCCAACCCGACGTATGCGTTTCCCAGACGTTGTGCCTCTTGGTGGCTAAGTGACAAAATGGCACGAACCCTAGGTGAGAATTTTGCGTCCATATAGTTTCAATTCGTTTATAATCAATAAATTAATATAAAAACCGCGTTTTCCAATAAAAATTCATTTTGCGGTGCAAAGTTACAAACAAAAACCGCGCCGCGCCACCCTAATTATCAAGAACGAAAAAATATTGTTGTATGGCTTTTTGGGGGATGAAAAAATGTTCGCAAAATTTGTGAACATTAAGGATAATTTTGTATTTTTGCATCTTATCCAAGATTAAAATATTATGGCTAATTTAGGTTATTCATTCTATCCCACACATCCAGGTGACATTCTAAAAGACGAATTGGAGGCTCGAAAGATTTCGCAGCGCAGTTTTGCGAAACAAGTGGGTATGTCGTATTCGGTGTTGAATGAACTGCTGAACGGCAAGCGCCCCTTGACACCTTCAACGGCTTTGTTGTTTGAGGCTGCCTTAGGCATTTCTGCGGATATGCTGATGAATTTGCAAACTCGCTATAATATGCAGACTGCCCGTAATGACAGTAAGATAACCAAGTGGCTGTCAAGTATTCCGCGTGTGGCAGCATTATGGTGAAGCAAAAACGCATTTTTTTGAAAAACCTATCAGTTTTTTTCTTTTCTTTGCACCTTTATTAATTATAGAGAAAACTAAAACCCAAAAATGGACGAAAACAATATCAATAATCCTGAAAATCAGGAAGAAAACATTCCTGAGAACACTGGAGAAAAAATCATCAAGGTTAATCTTGAGAACCAGATGAAGTCGGCTTACATCGACTATTCGATGTCGGTCATCATTTCCCGTGCCCTTCCTGACGTGCGCGACGGCCTCAAGCCCGTGCACCGTCGTGTGCTTTATGGCATGAAGGAACTCGGTGTCACCTCGCGTAGCGGCTACAAGAAATCGGCCCGTATCGTCGGTGAGGTACTCGGTAAGTACCACCCGCATGGCGACTCGTCGGTGTACGACGCTATGGTGCGTATGGCCCAGAGCTGGTCGCTGCGCTATCCTTTGGTTGACGGACAAGGTAACTTCGGATCGGTCGACGGCGACAGTCCCGCTGCCATGCGTTACACCGAGGCACGCCTTCAGAAGATTGCTGAGGAGATGCTCGATGACCTTGACAAGGACACCGTTGATTTCCAGAATAACTTCGATGATTCGTTGCAGGAGCCTACCGTGCTGCCGACTCAGATACCTACCTTGCTGGTCAACGGCACCAACGGTATCGCCGTGGGTATGGCTACCAACATGGCTCCCCATAACCTCAGCGAATGTGTCGATGGCATCATCGCCTATATCGACAACCGTGAGATTACCACACAGGAACTGATGCAATATATCAAGGCCCCCGATTTCCCGACCGCCGGCGTCATCTACGGTTATGAAGGCGTTCGCGAGGCGTTTGAGACGGGTAAGGGCCGTATTGTCCTCCGTGGTGAGACCCACTTTGAGGAACACAATGGACATGAACGTATCATTGCCACCTCGATTCCTTATCAGGTCAACAAGGCTGAAATGATCAAGAAGACCGCCGACCTTGTCAACGAGAAAAAGTTGGAAGGCCTTGCTGACATCCGCGATGAGTCAGACCGCAAGGGTATCCGTGTGGTGTACGAACTGAAACGCGACGCCAACCCCGATGTGGTGCTGAACAAGTTGTTCATGATGACCCCCCTCCAAAGCTCGTTCAATGTAAACAATGTAGCTTTGGTCAATGGCCGTCCCTATACATTGAACCTCAAGCAGTTGATTGAACATTTCGTGGCACATCGTCACGAGGTTATCCTGCGTCGCACCCGCTTCGAACTGAAGAAAGCCGAAGACCGTGCCCATATCTTGGAAGGTCTGGCCCGTGCCATCGACATCGTCGATGAAATCATCGCCACCATCCGCGCCTGTAAGGGCGGCACACCTGAAGCCAAGCAAGCCATCATGGACAAGTTCGGCTTCGATGACCCGCAAGCCAGCGCCATCGTGGCTTACCGCCTCGGTCAGTTGGCTGGCCTCGAAATCAAGAAGATCATGGATGAGTTGGACGAAATCCACGAACGCATCAAGCATTTCCACGAAATTCTACAAAATGAGGAATTGCAGTTCCAGATTATCAAGGACGAACTGCTGGTCATCAAAGAAAAATATGGCGACGCCCGCCGCACCCAGATTGTGCCCGCCGCCGGTGAGTTCCGCATGGAAGACATCATCGCCGACGATGCCGTGGTCATCACCATCTCGCACCTCGGTTACATCAAGCGCACCCCGCTGACCGAATACCGTGTGCAGAGCCGTGGCGGCAAGGGCTCGAAGGGTTCCGCCACTCGTGACACCGACTTCATCGAACATATCTTCACGGCCACCAACCACAACCACCTGCTCTTCTTCACCGAGCAGGGCAAGTGCTACAAGTTGCGTGCCTTCGAAATTCCTGAAGAGGGTAAGAACAGCAAGGGTCGCGCCATACAGAACCTGTTGCCGCTCGACAAGGACAACAAGGTGATGGCCTACCTCAACGTGAAGAGCATGACCGATGAGGATTACCTTGAGAACAACTACATCATCCTCTGCACCAAGAAGGGCATCATCAAGAAGACCAACTTGGCCGCTTATAAGAACGTGCGCCAAAACGGCATCATTGCCGTCAACATCCGCGAGGACGACCAACTGCTTGAGGCTTGCCTCACCAGCGGCAACGACGAGGTGCTGATGGCAGTGCGTTCGGGCAAGGCCGTCCGCTTCAACGAGCAGACCGTCCGCCCGATGGGCCGTACCGCCACGGGTGTGAAAGCCATTACCTTGGGTTCGCCCGAAGACGAAGTCATCGGCATGGTGTGCATCAACGACCCGCAACAGACCGTCTTGGTGGTTTCCGAGAAGGGCTTCGGCAAGCGTTCCGACATCGAGGACTACCGCATCACCAACCGTGGTGCCAAGGGTGTGAAGACCTTGAATATCACCGAGAAGACAGGCGACCTCATCGCTATCAAAGGTGTGACTGATGAAGAAGACCTGATGATTATCAACAAGTCGGGCATCGTCATCCGCATGGAAGTCAGCAAACTGCGTGTGATGGGTCGTGCCACCCAAGGTGTGAAGCTCATCGACTTGCGCGGTACTGACGAAATCGCTGCCGTCACCAAGGTGGAGCATGAGGACGAGGAAGAAGAAACCGAGACCGTTGAGCCTGTTGAAGGACAAGTCACTGAAGGAACTGAGGCTCCTGAGCCTGTCGAAGGGCCGACTCCAGAAGGTGAAACCACTTTGGAACAATAATTGTAAGGGAACAAGATAACAAACGAAATTGTCAAACTTTAAATAATTGGAAAAATGAAAAAAGTAATGATTTTGCTGGCCGTCCTGCTCACCGCAAACGTGATGATGGCCCAAAAGAAAGACAGAACTGATGCCTTCATGTACAACAAGAATGGCCAATACGAAAAGGCCATGGCGTCTATTGAAAAATGCATCCACCACGAGCAATTCCTGGGCATGAAGCCTAACGAACAATCTCAAGCTTGGTTGTATCGTGCTGCCATCTACCAGAACATTCTCCAATCTGACGATGAGAAACTCAAGGCTAAAGTCCCGAATGCTTTGGAAATCATTTACGAATCGCTGATGAAGTGCCTGGAGAACGAATCCTTCTGCTCAGATCAGCAAAACCAAATGGAAATTGGTATGCGCATCGCATCTGTCATGACTTCGTATTATACGCAAGGTGCTGATGCCTACAACAACGGCCAGTATGCCGATGCGGCTCCTTTGTTTAAGAAGGCTTACGACATCGCCGCTTCGCTGGGCGGTGGCGAACAAGCCAACGAGATGTTGAACCTCGCTGCCACTTCCGCTCTGAGAGCTGGGGAATACAACACGGCTTTGGAGTATTTCAATGAGCTGAAGAACAACGGCAACGAAACCGCTGAGATTTACAGACACCTTGCCGCTTGCTACAATGGTCTCGGTCAGTCCGATCAGGCCATGGCTATGATCAACGCTGGTCTGGAAAAGGATCCGAGCGATGCCAACCTCATCCTTGAAAAGGTGAATGCTTACCTGAAGGAAGGTAAGGGTGCCGATGCCATCGTCGACCTTGAGAAGCTCCTTGAGCTTGACCCCCAGAATGCCCAACTGCTCTTCGTGCTTGGCACTATCTACGGTGACGAGAGCAACAAGGATGTGTTCGACACAGAAAAAGCCCTTCAATATTACAATCAGGCCTTGGCCATCAACCCCAACTACTACGATGCCACTTATAACATCGGTGTACTTTACACCACTATGGCTAACAAGTACATTGAAGAGGCCAATGAAATCACGGGCTTCTCGAAGGCTGAAATCGCCAAGTATGACGGCCTTATTGAACAGGCCAATGAACTGCTCCGCACGGGTCTGCCTTACCTGCAGCGTGCATACGAAACTCAGCCATCTGACGACGTGAAGAACGTGTTGCGCTCCATCTATGTGAAGCTTAAAATGACTGACGAAGTGAAAGCTTTAGACGGCGGAGAATAAACTAGGTTCATAATGACACGAAAAGCCTCGCTTTGGCGGGGCTTTTTTTATGCATTTTTCGTTGATTTTGTTTGCAATATTATAAAATCACTATATTTGCATGAAATATCTTTAATTCGACTAGCTCACTAACCATAGTTCGACAAGCTCACTAACCATTGCAAAAAACTAACTCATATCCATAAAAACATGTTTGAAATCCTACACAAAGAAACATTTGCAGCCGAGACTTACCTCATGGAAGTCGTTGCGCCTAGAATCGCACATTCGGCATTGCCAGGACAATTCCTGATTGTCAAAATGGAAGAGAACTCGGAACGTATCCCGCTGACCATCAGCGATTACCATCGCGTCAGGGGAACCGTTACCCTCGTCTTCAAGGCCATTGGTGAATCGACAAAGAAGATGGCTCAATACAAGGAAGGCGACCGCTTCGCCGACATCGTAGGCCCCTTGGGCAAGCCATCAGAGTTTGCCACGATGACAGCGGAGGAACTGCGCAAGCGTTCATTCGTATTCATCGGTGGCGGCGTGGGTATCGCCCCGATTTATCCTCAGGTGAAGTGGTTGAACGACCATGGTGCCACGGCTGATTGTATCATTGGTGCCCGTACCAAGGACCTGCTTATCTTTGAAAAGGAACTGGCAGAAGTCAGTAACTTATATGTCACATCCGACGACGGCTCCACGGGCCGCAAGGGCTTGGTGACCGACGTGTTGCGCCAACTCGTGGCCAGCGGCAAGCAATATGACGAAGCCGTTGCCATCGGCCCGATGATCATGATGAAGTTTGCCACCAAGACCTGTGAGGAGCTGGGCATCCGTTGCACGGTGTCGCTCAACTCAATCATGGTTGACGGCACGGGTATGTGTGGCGCCTGCCGTGTGAGCATCGGTGGAAAGACCAAGTTCACCTGCATCGACGGTCCCGAATTCTTGGGTAAGGATGTCGACTTTGACGGTGCCATGAAGCGTCAGGCTATGTATAATAATGTGGAGACGCGCAAGCAGCTCGAAGCCGAGGAGAAAGCCGAAGGCCACAAGTGCCACATCGGCGGCATCTCTGAAGAGACCTTCGACAAGAAAAAGCGTGTGCCTTGCCCGGAACAGAAGCCTGAAATCCGCGCCCACAACTTCGATGAGGTCTGCTTGGGTTATTCGGCGGATATGGCCATCATGGAGGCCCAGCGTTGCCTCAACTGCAAGAGCCCGCAGTGTGTGGCGCATTGCCCCGTCAATGTCAACATTCCTGGCTTCATCGCCCGTGTGGCCAAAGGCGACTTCGAGGGTGCTGCCGGCGTCATCAGCTGTGACTCAGCATTGCCTGCCGTTTGCGGTCGTGTATGTCCGCAGGAAAACCAGTGTGAAGGCAGCTGCGTGATGGGCAAGAAATTTGAGCCTATCGCCATCGGTAAGTTGGAGCGTTTCGTTGGTGACTATGCCATCGAACATGACCTGCATTTCAACAGCCAGAGTATCCCGAATGGTCATAAGGTGGCCATCATCGGTAGCGGTCCTTCAGGCTTGACCTGTGCCAAGGATTTGCTGTCAATGGGGTATGATGTCACTATCTTTGAGGCCTTGCACGAGATGGGTGGCGTGTTGGTGTACGGCATCCCGTCGTTCCGTCTGCCCAAAGACACTGTCGTGAAGAAAGAGGTGGAGAGCGTTCGTAAGTTGGGCGCCAAGTTCGAGAAGGACGTGGTTGTGGGCCGCACCATCACCATCGACGAGTTGATGAAACGCGAGGGCTTTGAGGCTGTGTTCGTCGGCTCGGGTGCTGGTTTCCCGATGATGATGAACGTGCCTGGCGAGAACCTCTGTGGCGTGGTTTCGGCCAACGAGTTCCTGACCCGTAACAATCTGCTCTATTCCTATAAAGAAGGCTATCAAACCCCGAACTACGTTGGCAAGAAAGTCGCCGTGGTTGGTGGTGGCAACGTGGCTATGGATGCCGCGCGTACCGCCTTGCGTCTCGGTGCCGAGGTGCATATCGTCTACCGTCGTTCCGAGGCCGAGTTGCCTGCGAGAGTGGAGGAGGTGCACCATGCCAAGGAAGAAGGCGTCATCTTCGACCTGCTGACGGCTCCCGTCGAGGTGTTGGGCGACGAAAATGGCTGGGTAAACGGCTTCAAGTGTGTGAAATGCGAACTGGGCGAGCCTGATGCCTCTGGTCGCCGTAGCCCCGTCCCGATTAAGGATTCAGAGTTTGTCCTCGATGTCGATATGATTATTATGGCTCTCGGCACATCGCCGAACCCGCTGATTGGCAGCACGACACGTAACCTCGACTTGAATAAGAAGGGCTGCATCGTCGCCGACGAGGTGGGCACGACCTCACGTCCTGGCATCTTCGCCGGTGGTGACGCCGTGAGCGGTGCCGCAACCGTCATTCTCGCCATGGGCGCTGGCAAGAAAGCCGCCAAGGCGATTGATGAGTACATCAAGTCGTTACACTGAAT
>LXOW01289998.1_pt1 | contig 32507 bp, 26 predicted proteins | sample 1368591 | NCBI WGS metagenome assembly LXOW01 (sample SAMN04884650, study PRJNA319009) | bovine gut metagenome | isolation source: Cow rumen | host: Bos taurus | place: Italy: Legnaro (PD) | collected 2014-07-09
AAGGACAGCCTTGGTGTCTATGTCCCTCTGAGCGACTACTGCTACGATTATGTATACAGCGAACAGGTGGCGGCATTGTACACCAGTCTCGGCAACGACTGGGGCCGCTGGTCGGGACAAGTCGGCTTGCGTGTTGAGATGACCGACATCATGACCAACCTGAAAGGCTATGCCCATGATGGCACCGATTCCATCAACGGAGGCAAGCCGTATTTCGACTTCTTCCCCAGTGCCCACTTGAATTATTCGGTGAATGAGAACAACCAGTTCCAGGTGAGCTACACGCGCCGCATCCGCCGTCCGGGCTTCTGGCAGATGAGTCCTTTCCGTTCCTACAACGACAACCGCAATATCCGCATGGGCAATCCCGCTTTGAAACCGACCTATATGGACAGCTACGAGTTGGGTTACATTCATTTCTGGGACAAAGCGAGCCTCAACTTTACGGCTTATTATCGCCACGGAACCAACACGATACGCCATTACACATACGAGGACGACGGTGTGTTTTATAGCATGCCCATCAACTTCGGAAAGGCCGATGACTTCGGTGTGGAAGCCGTCGCCCAAGGGCAGATGACGAAATGGTGGAACCTGAACGGAAATGTCAACTTCTTCCGGTCCTACACGCGCGGTTACATTGAAGAGCAATACTATGAAACCGAATCATGGATGCTCTTTGGTCGCATGGTGTCGAAGTTCAAGATCAAGAACTGGTTCGACATCCAGCTGACAGCGCATGTCATGGGACCGCACAAGGAGCCTCTCGGGATGCGCAAGGGCAATTGGTGGATAGACCTCGCCGTAAGCAAGGAAATCTTGCGTGGCAACGGCACGGTCACCTTCAACGTGCGCGACCTGTTCAATAGTCGCAGCATGGGTGGCGAGTCGTGGGGCGACGGCTTCTGGCAATACAGTACCAGTACCTGGAACCGTCGTTCGTTCTCGCTCAATTTCAACTACCGCATCAACCAGCAGAACATCAAGCGTGGCCGTCCCGATAGCGAAGGTGGTGGCGACGAAGGCGGTGGTGGCGAGGAACAAGGCTCTGATGACATGTATTGATTTTGGCTTTAGGCCACGACGGGTGCCTAAATAAAAAAAGCCCTTTTGCTGCCGAAGTGTGCCAAAAAAAGTGCTACATTTGCCGCATAAAACTTTGCGCTTATGATTTCCTATTTTCAACCTGATAATCAACGTATTATCGCTGTTGATTCCAAAGCCGAACTTTCCCAGGAAACGATTTCCAAACTCACTTGGCTTTTTGGCGATGCCAAACGCATTGAAAAAGATACCGTGAAGGGCTATTTCGTCGGCCCGCGCCGCGAGATGATTACGCCTTGGAGCACCAACGCTGTCGAGATTACCCAAAACATGGGCATCAAGGGCATTGTTCGCATCGAGGAGTTCTTCCGTGCGGAGTCGAAAAACGCGCCTTACGACCCGATGCTGCAAAACCGCTACAAGGACCTCGACCAGAGCGTGTTCGCCATTGACCGTAAGCCAGAGCCGCTGAAGTACATTGACGACATCGAGACTTACAACCAGCAAGAAGGCCTGGCGTTGAGCGCAGAGGAAATGGACTACTTGAAAGGCATATCCGCAAAGATTGGCCGCAAACTCACTGACAGCGAGGTGTATGGCTTCGCCCAGGTGAACTCGGAACACTGCCGCCACAAGATTTTCAACGGCACGTTCATCATCGACGGCAAGAAAATGCCTAATACGCTCTTCGCCCTCATCAAGAGGACCTCGAAGGAGAATCCGAATAAACTCGTTTCGGCCTACAAAGATAATGTCGCTTTCATCCTCGGTCCTAAAGTGGAACAATTTGCTCCTGCCGAGCCCAATAAGCCTTCAGCTTTCCAAATCAAACCCATCGAAACGGTGATTTCGCTGAAAGCTGAGACGCACAACTTTCCGACGACGGTTGAGCCATTCAATGGCGCGGCCACGGGCAGTGGCGGTGAAATCCGCGACCGTCTGGCAGGCGGTCAGGGCAGTTTGCCTTTGGCGGGAACGGCTGTCTACATGACTTCCTATCCGCGCACAGAGGAAGGCCGTGACTGGGAGAAGGACATCGAACCGCGCAAGTGGCTGTATCAGACACCGGAGGAAATCCTCATCAAGGCCTCCAATGGTGCTTCTGACTTTGGCAATAAGTTTGGCCAGCCGCTCATCAACGGTAGTTTGTTGACTTTTGAGCATAACGAGGAACAGAAATTGGGATACGATAAGGTTATTATGCTGGCAGGCGGCATCGGTTTCGCCAAGAAAGTGGACGCCAAGAAGTTGGAACCCGAAGAAGGCGATGTCATCATCGTTTTAGGCGGCGACAACTACCGCATCGGTATGGGTGGTGGTGCCGTGTCGAGTGTCGATACAGGCCAATACAGCAACGCCATCGAACTGAATGCCGTGCAACGTGCCAACCCCGAGATGCAGAAGCGCGTGAGCAATGTCATTCGTGCCATGGAAGAGAGCGACCACAACCCCATCCGCAGCATTCACGACCACGGTGCTGGCGGTCACTTGAACTGCCTCTCCGAACTCATCGAAGATGCGGGCGGCGTGGTTTATGTCGACAATCTGCCCATCGGCGACCCAACGCTGTCCGACAAGGAAATCATCGGCAACGAGTCACAGGAACGCATGGGCCTGTTGGTCAACAAGAAAGACAAGGACATCATCAAGGAGACTGCTGAGCGCGAGCGTGCCCCGTATTACGAAGTGGGTGAGGTGACGGGTGATGCCCGCCTGCGTTTCGTCCGCAAAAAAGGAAAGGCCCCCATTGACTTGGCCATCTCCGACTTCTTCGGCAGCGCACCCAAGACGGTGTTGAACGACACGACCAAGCCCTACCATTTCAAGAAAATCAGCTATACCAAACGCGATATACACAAATACCTTGACCGCGTGCTGCAACTCGAAGCCGTGGCCTGCAAGGACTGGCTCACCAACAAGGTGGACCGTTCCGTGACGGGCCGTGTGGCACAGCAGCAATGTGTCGGCGAGATTCAGCTGCCTTTGAGCAACCTCGGCATCAGTGCTTTGGACTACAATGGCAGACGTGGCATCGCCACGGCCTTGGGCCACGCTCCGATTGCGGGCTTGATTGACCCTGCAGCCGCTTCGCGTCTGTCGGTCTCCGAGGCATTGACCAACATCCTTTGGGCACCAATTGAAGGCAACCTTTCGGGGGTCTCGTTGAGCGCCAACTGGATGTGGCCTGCCAAACAAGAAGGCGAGACCGCAAGACTTTATGAAGCCGTCAAAGCTTTGAGCGACTATTGCGTGGCTTTGGGCATCAATGTCCCGACGGGTAAGGACAGCCTCTCTATGACACAGAAATATCCTAATGGCGAGAAGGTGGTCGCGCCTGGTACGGTCATCATCTCCGCCGCTGGTGAGGTGTCGAACATCCGTCAAGTCGTACGCCCCGTGATGAAGGCCGATGAGAACACGGAACTCCTATACATCGACTTCTCGAAAGACGGCTTCGAACTTGGAGGCAGCAGCTTCGCCCAAGCTATTGATGCTGTCGGTCAGGCGACACCTGACGTGAAGAGCGTCAATTACTTCAAAAAGTGCTTTAACGCCATCCAGAAACTCATCGAAAGTGACCTCGTTTTGGCCGGTCACGACGTGTCGGCAGGCGGCTTGATCACCACCTTATTGGAAATGAACTTCGCTAATAGCACCTACGGTATGAACCTCAACCTTGAGGCTTTTGCCAAAGATGATTTGGTGTCGGTGCTCTTCTGCGAGAAGCCTTCAGTGGTCATTCAAGTCTCCAACGACGGTATTGCCAACCGTATGCTTCGTGAATTAGGCATAGCCTTCAAGGTCATCGGTAAGCCCACGGCCAAGCGACAGATTACCATTGTCCACAACGAGCACAACTATATCTTCGACATCGACACCCTGCGCGACACTTGGTACAAGTCGTCCTACCTCCTCGACCGCAAGCAGAGCGGCCCGAGAAAGGCCATGGAGCGTTTCATGAACTACAAGAAACAGTACTTGCATTATAGCTTCGGCCGTAACTTCACCGGCACGGCTTCCAGCCTCGGCATCAACATGCACCGCCGCAAGCCTTCGGGCATCAATGCGGCCATCATTCGTGAGAAAGGCTGCCAGTGCGACAGAGAAATGGCTTACGCGCTCTATCTCGCTGGCTTTGACGTGAAGGATGTCACCATGACAGACCTTGCCACGGGACGTGAGGACCTCAAGGACATGAATATGATTGTCTTTGTCGGTGGTTTCTCCAACTCGGACGTGCTTGGCTCGGCCAAGGGCTGGGCGGGTGCCTTCCTCTACAACAAGAAAGCCAAGAAAGCTTTGGACGATTTCTATGCCCGTGAGGACACATTGAGCCTCGGTGTTTGCAACGGTTGTCAGGTGATGATGGAACTCGGCCTGCTCTATCCCGATCACGAGGAGCACCCCGTGATGATGCACAACGACTCGCACAAGTTCGAGTCGGGCTTCCTCAACGTGGAAATCGAGCAGAACAACAGCGTAATGCTCAAATCGTTGTCGGGTCACCGCCTCGGTGTGTGGATTGCTCATGGCGAGGGCAGGTTCTACTTCCCCTGCTACCGCGACAAGTATAAAATCGTGATGACCTATGGTCAGGACGAATATCCAGGCAATCCGAATGGCAGCGACTGGTCAACAGCGGCTATTTGCTCTAACGACGGTCGTCATCTTGCCATGATGCCGCATCTTGAGCGTGCCTTCCTGCCTTGGCAGTGGGCCTACTATCCTGAGGAGCGCAAGAACGACGAGGTGTCGCCTTGGATGGAGGCGTTTGTGAATGCCAAGAACTGGGTTGAAGAACACCGTAAGTAAGAGATTAACACGAATTACCATAAATTGAACACGAATTGTCATCAATAATTTTTTTGGATAATTCGTGGGTCATTCGTGTTAATTCATATTGAAATAGATTTTTCGACGAAATCTCTTGTACAATTCAAATTTTCCCTATTTTTGCATTGCTGTTTTGCCTAAAACAAGGCAGCGACATACTAAAGAAAAGGCGTTGTACTAACGCTTTATCTGCGGCACATAAGAATCTCGCAAATTCCAACCCTACCGTAAGGTAAAGCAATGGCCAACGCCCATGTATTCTGTATATACATTCCTTTGTATATATGTGAAAAGCGTGGGCTTCGGCATTGCTTATCCTCGGTAGGAGGCAATGCGAGAGCCTTTATGTGCGGGATGAGCAATAGTTCAGATACCCGCGCTTCTTTTTTTGGTGTGTTTGAAGAGTAATTAATCAAATTCAAATAAATTTGGCGTTTTGGGTGTCGCGCCACTGAAAAAAGTCAGTACAATATGAAAAAGAGAGTTTTACTAACTTTAATTTGTGCTTTGTCGGTGATGATGGTAATGGCGCAAAACCGTACCAATCCCGATGTGGCTGATTATTACATTAAAGGCAATCTTTCGATTGAAAGAGGAATTGACGGAAAACCTGTTTACAAGTTGAGTGTAATTGACAACCAAGGCATCTATTTTGAGAATCCGCGTGCGACTCGGGTTGGAGAGGAAACTTCGTTTGAGGATGTTCTTTTTCAGTTCAGTCGTGCTAGTACCGACTATTCAGGAGGCATCAATACGCCGCTTGATTTCTGGAGGTATGACGATGTCATTCATGAATGGCAGCCAGATGGCGAAACCCGACAAGGTACAGCTGGAGTGGAAACGAAAAAGTCGATGGTAGTCATGTTGGTACTTGACTGTAGTTCTTCTATAGGTGTGGATTTCGTAAAGGTTCAAGAACATGCCAAAGCATTTATCCAAACACTTTACAATGCTTCAGATGAAATTGGGAACATTAAATTAGGGATTATAAGCTTTTCTAAAATTAATGAGACTCAGATTTTCAACATTCGTCCGCTTACTTTCGACTCTTACAATGAAACGACTCGCTTCATTAATAGTCTGTCCATTCAAAATGGCACTGCACTTTATTATGCCTTGGACAAGTCGGTTGAATTGATGGAAGACTATTGCAAGAACTCGATTTCATTATCCGAACCACTTTCTTCTGCTGTTATGGTCACTTTCACCGATGGTTTGGATCAAACTTCAAGAGATCCAGACAAAGACATCCTCACCGCCGATAATTATTACGACAAAGTGCTTAGTAAATATGGAACAAAGATGCAGAAAGTGAGTATCAATGGGATTTCTTTGCGACATGAGATATGCGGAGTGAAAGGCAATGACATAATTACCGAGGCTCAATATGGCAAATTTGAAAGAATTAGTGAGAGCCTAGGTAATTTTAGGGAGGTAAAAGATTATTCGGAATTGGGTGCAGCGTTTGCGGATATTGCCCAGAATCTCATTGACCAGTGGCGTGTTCTCAAGCTTTATGTACCCAACTCTTTTAGCGGCAGAGTGGCTTGGACTTATCCTTCAAGAAAACAAGTTGTAGTTAAAAAGTCTAGGGAACCGAGAAAGAAAGGGAGATTGTTCTTCGGTCTTAATGTAGGGGTCGGACTATCTAATTATAGCGAATACCTTTTCAATACTCAATCTTGGTATGATAGATCTAATGTAGCATTAACTGGTGGAATTGATTTGGCATTTCCTATTGGCAAATGGATTAATTTAGGGGCTTATGTATCAGGTGGTTATGATTTTGCTGGTTGGTCTGCAATAATAGAAGCAGGTCCGTTAATGCTCATTAACTTTAATAAAGGGGGGGCTATTTATCTTGGAGGAGGTTATGCACATGCATTTGAATACGGTGGTGGTTTTGACGTCCGTCTTGGCTATAAATTTAGAAATGGTTTATATTTGTTTGGTGACTACATTATCGTAGGTGGTACCAATAATGGTCATGGAAAAATACCATCCGGGTCAATCAAACTTATTAATATAGGTTATAGTTTCTAATTACTGTAGTTTTTGAACTGAGCCATCCTCGCACTCTAATATGAATGAGTGTGAAGATGGCTTTTTCATGCTTTGCTTGATTGTTCGGGAAAAAATTGTAATTTTGCAAAGTGGATAACTAATTAGACTTATGCCTAAGATATACGAATATTTTGGAATTATCTTTTTCCTTTATCCGAATGACCATGAGCCAATACATGCTCACGCCATCAGTGGAGAATATGAGACCATCTTTGAGTTTCATTTTGAGAATGGAAAACTGAAAGAAATAAAGACGCGCAAAAAGAGAGGAAAAGAACATCTTCCGAAGACAAAAATGGAGCAAGCTAAGGCGTTTGTTGAGGAGTTCGCTGTACAGATTGCCGAGAAATGGTATCGCTTCTACATCTTGAAAGAGACAGTTACTTGTGAGAAAATCAATAAAAAGATATAAAGAGATGAATCGATATAATGTAGTTGAAATAGAACCTTGTGGCGATTACAAACTTCGTGTTACTTTTGCAGATGGCAAATGTAATATCGTTGATTTTGAGCCATATTTCATTAAATGCCCACATCCACAATACAACCAATATCATGATCCAGTTCGTTTCCTTGATTATAAATTGGAGTATGGTAATCTCGTTTGGGGTGAAAACTGGGATTTGATGTTCGACCCACTCAATCTGTATTACAACAATCTGTTTAAAAACTACAATTGAGCGATGGCTAAAATCAACAAAACCAACGCCTGCCGCATCCTCGACCAAAAGAAGATTGCGTACGATCTGATACCCTACGAAGTCGATGAAAACGACCTCGGGGCGCAGCATATTGCCGACCAATTGGGCGAAGACATCGACCAGGTGTTCAAGACCTTGGTGCTGAAAGGCGACAAAATCGGCTATTTCGTCTGCGTCATCCCAGGCAACGACGAGCTTGACCTCAAGAAGACCGCCAAAGCTACGGGCAACAAGAGCTGTGACCTTATCCCAATGAAAGAATTGCTGCCGCTGACGGGCTACATCCGTGGCGGCTGCTCGCCCGTGGGCATGAAAAAACAATTCCCTACCTTCATCCACGAGACCTGCGAGTTGTTCGACTACATTTACGTCAGTGCAGGCGTGCGTGGCTTGCAGTTCAAGCTCAATCCACAGGATTTGATACAGGTGGTGGACATGACCGTCGCTGACTTGACCATCTTCGAACTCGGCCAAAAATGAGCTACATCATCCGCAAATCCACCTTGGCCGACCTGCCGACCATCCTCAATCTCCGTGACCAGGCACGTGAAATCATGCGCAGCTATGGGAACACATTCCAATGGCCTGACGGCTATCCCAGAGATGATATGTTCATGAAAGACATTGAATTGGGTGGAAGCCATGTGATGCTCAATGAAGAGGGTAGGATAGTGGGTACTTTTGCCTTGTTACCCAGTCCTGAGGTGATTTACAATATCATTTACGAGGGCCAATGGCTCAATGACGAACCTTATTATGTCATCCACCGCATTGCCAGTACACCTGACTCACACGGCATCTTGGATGCACTATTGGACTATTGCGAGAGCCATGCCGACAATATCCGCATCGACACGCACGAGGCCAATGTCATCATGCGGAAAGGCTTGGAAAAGCATGGTTACCAGTATTGTGGCATCATTTACTTGCTCGATGGCAATTCACGGCTGGCCTTCCAGAAAGTCATTAGTCAATCTCTTCGATAATCCTATCTTCCTCGCTCAAATCGGGTATTAGCCGTTGAATGATTTTGAAGCGGTAGAAAAAGCGCATGGCGATGACGCGTACCACCGTGTAGGCAGGAATGGCCACCAACATGCCCACCACGCCACCGATATGACCCGCCATGAGGAAGACGATGAAAATCTCAAGAGGATGGGCTTTGATGCTTGTAGAATAAATCAACGGCTGAAAGACGAAATTGTCAATCAACTGAACGCCTAACATGATCGCTAAGACAATGAGTCCAAAAATCCATACGTTCACATCCAGTCCAGTACCTATGCCGACCTTCAGAATCATACCTAGGATGGCACCGATAGCCTCACCAATAATCGGTCCGATATAAGGAATGATATTCAAGATACCTGCGATGATGGCAATACCAATGGCGTAGCTGACATCAAGTCGTGCGATAAGCCAAATTCCTAAGAAGTCGAGCAAGGCAACGCCCAGCATCTCCAATATCAAGCCTACAAAATAGCGAGAAAGCAACTGCTTGATTTCGTTTAGNNAATAACCCTACGAAAATGTCGACAACCACACCTGCCAACGAACCCACAAAGCCCGTCACGCCGTTAAAGCTCACCAATTCGGAGAGCTTTTTCATCAAGATGGAAATCAAATTAAAATCTTCGCCAAGACTGGGAAACACGCCAATGAGCCATTGGTTGATTCCATCTATCCAACTTTTTGCTGAGACGCTCGTGTCGCTCGCCACTGAGGCATCACCGATGATGTTTGCTACCATAGGAACCATTACGGTGATGATTAACCCCAGGAATGCTATGATAAAGAGGATAGTCAGTAATGCCGAAATCCAGTCGGGGATATGAAGCTTTTTGATGCGGATTTTTCCCAGTAGCCTCATTATTGGTTGCCCAATCAGGGAAACAACAACGGCAATAAGGATGTAGACCAACACGTTCCTAAAAATGCAGCAGATGGCAATTGTGGCTATCAATCCAGCTAATTTGATGATATAATTGGCAAGTTTGTCGATACTTCTTTCTTTTTCCATTGGTGTTTTCATTTCTTTGAGGCCACAAAAATAGTTTTTTTTCACGTTTAATATATGATTTTTCCTAATTTTGCGTTCCCTTCTAAAAGAGGTATTAACAATTCACACAAATACAGCATTACTCAATGAAATACGCATATCTTATCGCTTTTTTGCTTTTTCCTTTCGCAACGCTTTTTGCTCAATCCAACGACCCGGAATATACCGAGCCTGATAGCCTTGAGATGGAACTCAATGATCAGGAAATCAGTGATTTGAATTCAGGAAAAGCGGTTGTTGATGAGTCGTCGGTGATGGAGATGCTGGATTTGGTGAGTAATATCAGCTATTTCAAGGATGTCTATCTTGACATCGACACGGCCGTGATGAACATCTACGATTATGGCAAGGATGAAATTCCCGTCTTCGACGACACAGTCTATCAGAAACGCATTGAGGCTTTGGCGAGGGAGACCACCATCCCCTTGACATTCAATACCCATGTGAAATCGTTCATCGACCTGTATGCCAACCGTCGCCGACAGCAGTCGAGCCGCATGTTGGGCCTTTCCTACGTCTATTTCCCGATGTTCGAGGAATATCTCGCCAAGTACAATCTGCCGTTGGAACTGAAGTACCTGGCCATGGTGGAGTCGGCACTGAACCCCACAGCGGGTTCGAAAGCGGGTGCTAAAGGCTTGTGGCAGTTTATGTTAGGCACGGGCAAGGACTACGGCTTGCGTGTCACCACGCTGCTTGACGAACGCTATGACCCAATGAAGGAGACTGTGGCGGCCTGCCAATACTTGCAAAGCCTCTATGCCCGCTATGAGGACTGGTTCCTAGTGCTGGCGGCTTATAACTCTGGTCCTGGCACCGTCAACAAGGCCATCATCCGTGCTGGCGGCGTGAAGAACTATTGGGCTATCTGGCCTTACCTGCCCAAGGAAACCCGTGGTTATGTGCCGGCATTCATCGCCGTCACCTATCTGATGAACTATGCCACTGAGCATAACATCTATCCCATCAATCCGGGCCTGTTGCTGCATGGCACCGACACGGTGGTGGTAAATCAGCGCGTGGGCTTCGACCAAATCAACGAGTGCATCGGCGTGCCCATGCAGGACATCGTCTTTTTCAACCCGCAATACACCAAGCGTATTGTCCCGGCTTCTAAGGACTTCCCATGCGCTTTGCGTCTGCCGATGAAATACAGTCTGCGCTTCGTGCAAATGGAGGACAGTATCTATTCCTACACCAGCAGGGCAGAAAAAGCCCGTGAGGTCATCGAAAAGAAGGTGGAAGCCGTCAGCGACTGCGTCACTCATGTGGTGAAAAAGGGAGAGAGCTTGGCCAGCATCGCCAAAAAATACCATGTCACCGTGTCAAATATCAGGAGTTGGAACCACTTGAAACGTGACACTATCGCTGTGGGACAGAAACTGAAGATCTATCGCTCAGGTGCTCCGATGGCGCAAGTGAGCAAGAGTACGCCCAAGAAGAGTAGCAGTGGCGGGAGCCAATCAACAACTAAGATACACACGGTGAAGAAAGGGGAGAGCCTCAGTTCCATTTCGAAAAAATACGGATGCACCGTCAATGACATCAAGAAGTGGAACAACCTGAAAAGCAACACTGTGGTAGTAGGCAAAAAGCTTAAAATCAAAAAATAACTTGACATGAAAAATTACATCAAACTATGTATTATCGTCATGCTGGCTTGCCTCATGACGGCTTGCGGCGACAACAACCGCACCAACAGGAAAGACCGCTCGATTGGCGGCACCTCTGAGATTTTGGTCGTCACCCAAAACACGGACCAGTGGAATGGTCGCATTGGCGATTCGCTCCGCCAGTTCTTCCTTGACTACCAATATGGGCTGCCACAGCCTGAGTCGCGTAACGAATTGGCGCACGTCACTGTGTCGGGATTCTCCGACATGTTCAAGAAACACAAGAACATCATTGAGGTCGACATCAATCCGAGCTTGGAGAAGGCCTCAGCCGAAACAGCCGAAGATCTTTGGGCAGCACCGCAGCGTTACATCAAAATCAGCGCCCCTGACATCACCTCATGGGTCGAGCTGTTTGAATCGCAGAAAGAAGTCTACCAGCAGTGGTTCGATAAAGTGGAACGCGAGCGCATCATGAATGTGTTTCGCGCCACGAAGGACGACAATGTTGCTAATGCCATCGCTAAGCGTTTTGGCTTCAAGCTTACCTTGCCGCAAGGCTTCTATGTCGCCAAGGACGAGCCTGACTTCATTTGGATTCGCAAGGAACTGGAACGCTCCAGCGCCTGCATCGTTATCTACCAGACGCCATACAAGGACACTGTTCAATTCAGCACGCCGAGCCTCATCGCTATGCGCGACAGGATGATGCAACAGTACATCCCTGGCCCATCTGAAGGCTCTTATATGGCCACCGAGACCGAGTTTGTTCCGCCTTTGGTGACCAACGTAAAAGATTACCCTGCGGGCTATACGATGGAGATGCGTGGCATGTGGCGTGTGATGAACGACTTCATGGGAGGCCCCTTCGTGTCGTACACTTTCGCCGACAGTCGCACGGGCAACCTCGTCACGGTGGAAGGCTACTATTACGAGCCTAACCAAAAGAAACGCAATCAGATGCTACAGCTGGAGTCGATAGCCTATAGTTTGCAGTTTGTGGAGGAGTAAGGAGATTCCCTTCGGGAATGGAGTTTCGTTCGTTTTAATAAAGCAGCGGTATGTGGAGGTTGTCGTTTATAAACTCCATTTGCCGCCGCTTTTTTACATAGGTATTCTACTCCATTCCCGAAGGGAATCACTCCTTCTTATAAATCACCACCACTTCCCCCAGCGGCGAATTTGTCCGTGTAACAATTTCCCCACCTTTCCATACACCGAACGCTATGCCCTCAAGGTACAACGTATCGTTTTTATGGCTTGCCTTGCTTTGCCATTCTTCCTCCAATCCTTTAAAAACCAACGTCGAGTCCTTACTGATGTTGATGACGTTTTGTTTCTCCATTTCGCCTATTTGTTTTACGAGTTCAGGGGTGCTGCGCCTTTCGTCGAACTGCACATTCACCTTGCTCACCGTCCAGATGCCGATGAGGGAATCCTCATTGTGAGTACATGCAGAAAGCGTCGCAGCGATGGCCAAAAGAAGGAGAAATCTTTTTTTCATGGTGCATAATTTGAGGCAAAGGTAATGTTTTTTATTTTTGTCGGCACAAAAAACGGCAATAATGGCAGAACAACAGCTACAATGGTTCAAGACCGAGGAGCGCGAGGAAAAGACCTTTGTGTTTGACCCGCTGCGCAAGCGCTTCGTGTTGCTCACGCCCGAGGAGGAGGTGAGGCAGAAGATGTTGTATCTGCTGGTGGAGCACCTCAAGGTGCCGGCAGGCCTCGTGGCGGTGGAGTATTCGCTGAAAGTGAACGGTTTGGACAAGCGTGCCGATGCCGTTGTTTTCGGCTCTGATGGCAGTCCGCTGATGGTGGTGGAGTGCAAGTCAGCAAGTGTTTCGCTCACCCAAGTCGTGCTTGACCAGGCCTTGCGTTATCATTCTGTGCTGAGGCCCAAATATCTTCTTCTCAGCAATGGCACGGTCACCTATTGCTTTAAGGCCGAGAATCAAGGCCTGAAACCTCTCGATCATCTGCCCGATTTTTCAGAGATGACAAACGGTAAAACATCCAAGTAAAATCCTTATCTTTGCGGCCTCATTTTAGACCCTAAAACATCATGAATACAAACACACTGAAGCGTTTTGCACTCCTTGTCGTGCTGTCTTTGACGAGTTATGGCCTATGGGCTCAAATTCCTAGCGGATACTATAATGGTGCTACTGGCAAGACTGGCGAAGAGTTGAAAGTGGCCCTTCACGACATTATCAAGGGCCATACCACTATTTCTTACCAACAAATCTGGAATGCCTTCTGGAGCACCGATAACAAAGGCAACAACGTGGTGTGGGACATGTATTCTGATGGTGCCGATTACTCCTACAACTATTACACGAATGGCAATTACCAATGTGGTGAATACGAGCAAGAAGGCGACTGCTATAACCGTGAGCATTCGTGGCCCAAGAGCTGGTTCAGCGGAAGTGAAGAAACCGTTCCTGGACGCGACTTGCACCATGTCTTTCCGACAGATGGCTTTGTTAATGCTCAAAGAAGCAGTTATCCATACGGTGAGGTTCAGTCTGCCACATGGACTTCGCAAAATGGCTCAAAATTAGGTGCTTGCAAGTCATCGTTGGGCTATTCTGGCATCGTTTTTGAACCCATTGATGAATACAAGGGCGACTTCGCTCGTGCTTTGATGTACATGAGCGTGCGTTACTACAGCGAAGATGACGACTGGGGCAGCAGTGACATGACCAGCAAGTCTATCATTGAGGATTGGGCCATCAACATGCTCTTGAATTGGAGCGATAATGACCCTGTGAGCCAAAAGGAAATCGACCGCAACAATGTCGTGTATGGCATCCAAAGTAACCGAAACCCTTTCATCGACCATCCGGAATATGCCCGCATGATTTGGGACCCGAATTGGGACGGTAGCGGCAACATAGGCAATGGTGATTTTGTGAAGGTGACAAGCTCCGATGAAATTACCGATGGCGATTATTTGATTGTCTGTGAAAACAACGGTGTTGCCTTTAACGGAGCGTTGAATAGTTTGGACGCAGCTGGCAATACGATTGGCATAACCATTACTGGAAGTGTGATCGCCTCAAGCGAGGTGACGAATGCCGCCGTTTTTACGATTGCATCACGAGACAATGGCTATTCCATCAAGAGCGCAAGCGGGTATTACATTGGTCAAACTTCCAATAACAACGGGCTTGCCAGTTCCACTACAACAGTGTATAGCAATACATTATCCGTTAACGATGGTAATGTTGACATTGTCAGTTTTGGAGCTTACATGAGATATAATGCCAGTTCGGGACAAGAGCGCTTCCGCTATTTTAAATCAAGTACCTACTCTGGCCAACAAGCCATCCAACTCTACAAAAAGACTATGACATATAGCATCACGCTTGCTTCGGTGGCAAATGGTAGTATCAGTGCTAGTGCAGAGGAGGCTGTTGAAGGTGCCAGCATCACTCTTACCTCCACACCTGACCTTGGCTACGAGTTTGACCATTGGCTCGTTACCGATGCTTCAAACCAACCTGTTGCCGTTATGGACAACCAGTTTGAGATGCCTGCCAGCAATGTGACGGTAAGTGCTGTCTTTGTCTATGTGGGAGAACCTTTTGTGCAACAATACTATTTGGTGACCTCAACGGATCAATTGGTTGTGGGAAGGACGTATTTGATTGTGAATACTGAATACAATAAGGCTTTGGGGAAAACACAAAACCCAAATAACCGCACGGCGGCAGATGTCATCATCGAAAGCGACATTATTTCAACTTTGGGAGACGCTTGTGAACTCACTTTGGGAGGGCAAACGGGTGCGTGGACACTTTATGATGCCACCAATAATAGCGGCTATCTTTATGCGGCAGGAGGAAGCGCCAATAACAATTATCTGAAGACACAAACGACATTGACTACTGCTGGAAAATGGACTATCACGCTGAATAACAACAAGGCAACGATAAAAACTATCGATTCTGGTGTGAAGAGGCATACTATTATGTATAACAATACAGGTAATATCTTCTCTTGCTATGCCTCAGGGCAAAAAGACATTTGCCTCTTCATCCGCAGCGAGGAATACGACCATGTCGAAAACGAGGCCATCGCCAACCTCTTCTCGTTTGATAGTCATACGGTACATAGCGGTGCAATGCTTACAGTCAGTGGAACAGCCACCTGCAACGATGTCAGCCATCTCACGCTTGAAGACGGTGCGCAATTTGTTCACCACAATAATGACGTGAAGGCTACTTTCAAGAAAAGCATTGATGCTTATACCACCGATGGCGGCTGGTACACCATTGCCGCACCTTTTGCCTCGTATATGCCTTCGGGAACGATGATTGCAGACAATTACGACCTCTATGCCTACGATGAAGATGCTGATTTGGAGTGGCTGAACTATAAATCAAATGCAACCGGATTTGCCATGGAAGCAGGCAAGGGCTACCTTTATGCCCACAACCCAGGCACTGTCCTTCGTATGGCTGGCACACTGAATAGTGGAGATTACACTCAAATGGTCAATTTGAGTTACGCTAGCAGTAATACCAATCTCAAAGGCTTCAACCTGCTTGGCAATCCTACGGCACATGACATCATCTTCTCGAAAACGGGTGATGTTTCGGATGGCTATTATTACCTTGCCAACAGCGAGGATTGGGAGTATGCGACGAGCAACACCGTCCCTGTAGGCCGTGGTTTCTTGGTCAAAGCCAATGCCGCAAACCAAACGGTGACACTCAATCCACAAAGCAAGGGTGGCGACAATGAGAAAGGACAATACATCTGCCTAAGCATTGGCGAAGAAAAAGCCTATGTCAAGTTGGATGAGGGTGTTAGTATGCCGCTGCTGAGTTTGAAAGGCGAGCAGGCTTCCCTTTATCTCACCTGCGAAGGGAAACAGTTTGTGATGCTTGTCCGTGACGATGCACCCTCTCTCGACCTCAACTTTAAGGCACGCCGTAACGGCGAACAAACGCTGAAGGTTGACCTCCAAGGCAATGCTTTGGACTATCTCCATCTCATCGACAACAAGACGGGTGCCGATGTGGATTTATTGCAAACGCCAAGTTATACTTTCAATGCTACCACGGATGACTATACCACGCGCTTTAGGCTGCTGTTCAAGGCCAATGCTGAGGACGGCCTTTCGACAGGATCAGGGATCTTTGCCTATGTTCTTAATGGGGAAATCATTATCACCGATGCGGACGCATGCGATGCGTCCCTACAGATCGTGGACATAATGGGTCGTATCATTTATTGTACAGACGCGGCGCGCCATGTCTCTACGGCAGGGATGCCATCAGGCGTATATGTCTTGCGTCTCATCAGCGGCGACAAGGTGAAGACGCAGAAAATCGTGGTGAATTGAATTTGGTAAAAACATTTACTGTCACATAATTTACTTTTTTCTATCTTTGCGCCATAAAACGCAAAAAGATAGTAATATGATTTTCACACCAACGAAATACCAATTACAGACTGTGGCTACGGGCCGCGTCTTCGACGATGAAGGCTGGACCCTTGACGACAAACTGTGCGACAAGCCGAGCATGGTGCGCCCCGTGTATGAAAAGAAACAACTCGAGGTGAAAGAGGGTGCTTGTTTGGGCTTGTACCGCTATGTCGACTGGCTGCCTATCAAGACGATGCTGGCCAACCCATCGGAGCCGGTCACTTACAAGAGCGAGGGGTTGGCGAAACGCCTCGGCCTCAACAACCTTTACATCACTTTTAACGGCTGGTGGCCTGAGCGCAATGCTCGCATGACGACCTGTTCGTTCAAGGAGATGGAAGCCTTTTCAGTGTGCGCCCGTCTGAGCGAGGAGCTGAAAGGCCAGACCCTGGTGGTGGCCTCGGCAGGCAACACCGCCCGCGCCTTCGCCAAGGTGTGCTCAGACAACGGTATCAAGTTATTGCTCTGCGTGCCTCAAGACAACATCAACGCCTTGTGGTTCGACAAGCCGCTGAACCCCTGCGTGAAACTCATCACCACCGAGAGTGGTAGCGACTATTTCGATGCCATCAACCTGTCGAATGTGGTGTGTGAGATGGAAGGTTACCTCGCCGAAGGTGGTGCCAAGAACATCGCCCGCCGCGACGGCATGAGCACTACGATGATGTCGGCGACGACCTTCATTGGCCGTACGCCCGACTTCTACTTTCAGGCTGTCGGTAGCGGCACGGGCGCCATCGCCGCGTGGGAAGCCAACCTGCGCTTCATTGGCGACGGCCGCTATGGTACCAACAAAGCCCGCCTGATGGTGTCGCAAAACAAGCCCTTCGTGCCGATGTACGACGCTTGGCGTGCCGACTCGCGCGCGCTGTTGCCTTACGACGCCGACCAAGCCCGTAAGGACGCTGCCGAGATTTGTGCCCCCGTGCTCTCCAACCGTAAGCCGCCTTACGGCCTCACCGGTGGCCTCTATGATGCTTTGAAAGATACTAATGGCGACATCTTCGCCGTCAGCAACGACGAAGCCAACGCTGCCAAGGCGCTATTTGAGGAGACGGAAGGCATCGACATCTACCATGCCGCAGCTGTGGCCACTGCCTCATTGCAGCAGGCCGTCGAAAAGGGCGTGGTAAAGGCTGACGATGTGGTGATGCTCAACATTACGGGTGGGGGAGAGAAACGCTTCCAAAGCGAGCACAAGCTTTACTGCCCGAAGCCCAATCACATTTTTAAGATCGACTTCACTAAGGAAGAAGTGGAGCGTGTTTTGGCAGAGATGTAATACACTCCCGCTTTTAGATTGCTGATATTGAGATTTACGGAATTACCCTTGGTGGCTACGCTGCCGAGGGTTTTTCCATAAATGTCGATTAATGTCACGCTTTGTAGTCCCTTGGCCTCTACGGTGACAAAGTCGCTGGCAGGGTTGGGGTAGACGTTGACTTTCATGGCGTTGTTTTCGGTGGCGTTCTCCGTTTCCAAGGGCGTCACCCAGAAAGTGACCAAGGCCGTATTGCAGTTGCAGGGGATGGTCATGTTGACGTCGAGCCAGCAAACGGTGCCAGGCTCAATTTCGGGACGTAGCGTGGCGGTGATGGTGGCCTCCACGATCTCGTCAGGCTCGGTATGGAAGGTCATGCCGCTAACACCGTTCACGGAACAACTGAAGTCGGTGAAGAACTCATTGGACGGGTGCATGGTGATGTCCAGTGCGTCGTAGCCAATGTTTTGCACCATGAAGTGGAAGATGCCTTGTGTGCCGGGATACATGGAAGAGTCGCCTGTGATGGGTTCGGCTATGAAATCGTATTGTTCCACCATGTCGATTTCGATGTCGTCGATGGTGAGGTGGGTGGCGTTGTCGTTGGTGAGGGCGCGGATGCCGATGTAATAGCAGCCTTCGGGGATGGTTCCGACATACTTAGAGACTTTCTCGTAGCCTTCGCTACCGACGGTGGTGGAAAAGAGCAGGGTGTGCATGTCGTTGGTGGCAGGGGAGGTGCCTGCCCATAATTCGAGTTGGCAGCTGCCGTCGGAGATGGCCCAACAAGTGAAGCGGTATTGCATGTCGGTGATGAGGTAGAGATCCATGAACATCCATGAGTCGTCGGCGTTGCTGAAAGCGTACCAGTTGCCCGAGTGCGGAATGCGATTGTGGTCTTTTTCCTGGTAGCCGCAGAGCCAGGAGTCGTCGTCGCAGACCCATCCAATGGGTTTCACGAGGTCGTGGTTGGCGTATTCGAAGCCTTCGATGAGGATGCTACCAGCGAAGGCAAGTGTTGTCATAAGACAGAGGCAGAGCGTGAAGAGGAGTTTTTTCATGGCGGTTATATTTTGCGGCAAAGATAAGAAAAAAGGACAACGGAGATGCTGATTAGTTATTCAGTTGTCCAGTTGCTCCGCTCATGTCATCCCAGCAGAGGGTTGTGGGATGCATGGGATCTATGAGCGGAAAGGAGTTGACAGTTCGGAAAAAAAACGAAGGTCGGCAGCGCAGCTGCCGACCTTCTATCAAAAACTTAATGAAAAGAAAAAATTCTACTGTCTAATCGGAGGTTCCCTTCGGGAATGGAGTTCGTGTCGGTTTTAAAAAGCGGCGGCAAGTGGAGGTTCCCTGCGGGAATGGAGTATGTGGTGGGTTCAAAAAAGCGGCGGCAAGCAGTGTCTACTGAGCGTAAACACCACAAGCCGCCGCTTTACAAATTACATCCTACTCCATTCCCCGAAGGGGAATCTCATTATTCCTCTCTGCGCTTCTTGCCCACGAGGTAGGCTGCGCCGAGGGCCGTCAGCAGGGCGATGCCTCTGCCGAGGGGGGCGTCCTGGTTGCTGGTCTGACCGTGGATGGGCAAGCCGGGAGTGAGAGGGTCTGTCCTGAACATAGTGCCTTTGCTCTCGTAAACAGCATTGCCATTGTCGCGGCTGTTCTCACGGTGGAACATGGAACCTTGTGCGAAGGTGGTCATGCTTAGGCCGAGGATGACGGTTAGGGTGATTGTGAGTTTTTTCATCGCGATATTTTGTTGTTGAATTGTTTAATTGTTGAATTGTTGGTGGGTTTCCCTGCGGGAATGGAGAGCCGTTGTTGGGTTTTAAAGGCGGCGGCCTCAGGCATCTTACGGCTTGCAAAATCCTCAAGCCGCCGCTTTACAAATTACACCCTACTCCATTCCCCGAAGGGGAATCTCATCATCTCACCACCACCTTTTGAACCTTAACATCGTTTCCGTTCACGAGGCGGAGCATGTAGATGCCTTGGGCGGCGTTGACGTTGATGTTGGCGCAGCCGTTGATGCTTTCGCTCTTCAGGATGCGGCCGTTGACGTCGATCACCTGCAGGGTGGCGTTGCCTTCGTTGTTGATGACGAAACTGCCGTTGCTGTAGAAAGCGAATGCGTCGTCGTTGGCGTTGTTGCCAGTGGCGAACACCAGCTTGAAGCGGCTCTCGTAGTCGGTCGTGCGGGCGTCGAAGCTGTAGCTCGGGGTGGCGAGCAGGTCAACGTCATTGCCAGTCAAATTATCGATGAGGTGGAGGTAGCCGAAACTCACTTCCTTGGTAGTGAAGTCAAGGGTGTAGGTGCCGTTGTCCTCAGCCTTGAAGTTGACGGGCATGGTGCCCACGCTCTCGGCGCTGACGATGGCGTATTCCTTGCCGTCCTTGGGCAGGTAGACCTTGGTGCTGCCGTTTCTGAACTGGAGCTTGGGCAGCTCTTGGCCTTCGGTGAAGCTGATGATGGCTTGGTCAATGACGTTAGTTGAGCCTGCCGAAACGCCGCGGGTGGCGACTTTGCTGACGTTCATGTGGAGACTGGCAACCTTGCCAGCGGGAGCCTCGGTGCTGAAGGTCAGGGTCTCTTCGTTTTCGTCGGCGACCACAAAGAGGCCTTGCATGGGATGGATGGCGGTGCCAGCAGTGTTAAGAGTGTAGGCATCGCTGTTTTCCAAGGTGTAGAACGACTTGGTGATGTAGGCATCCACAGCGAAGGGGTTACCCACGAGGTTCCAGGCGGGGAAGTCGAGGCCAGTGGCTGCGGCGGTCTTGTGGAGGGTCACTGTTTTGGTGGTGCCGCTGTATGGAGCACCGCTGAAGGTGAGCGTGGTGCCTCCCTTGCTGGCGTAGAGGTAACCCGTGCCGTTGACCAGGTTGAAGTTATTCTTCCTATAGTTCTGCCATTCCAATGCTTGGGCTTGGTCGAATCTGTAGAGGTCGTAGGTGCTGGTTGATGTGGTAGCCGTGTTGCCCAAATTGTCGGTAATCATACCCGTCACCGTGGCGGGATCGACATCATCGGCCAAAGGCGAGGCGATGAGGTAGTAGCCTCCCTTTTCAGCTTGGCTGTTGCTGTAGGCTGCGATGGTCTTGGTGAGGGCTTGCATGGTCACTTCCACGGTTTCTGTCAAGGTAGTGCCTTTGCAGGTGAAACTCACAGTATAGGTGGAGTTTTCGGTGGGTGTTACGGTATAGACGTTGCCATTGGCTGTACCCGCTGTGCCAGTATAGGTCCAAGCGTAAGTGCCGGGAGAGAAGCAATAATATCTGTTTCTTCCGGGCCAGGAAATGGCAGGTGTATTGGTCGCGGTGGTGCCTTCGGTGAAATGGGTGGCTTCATGTGTTGTAGTACTTACCGTCCAACCGTCGTTGGCATTGACGCAGAGACCTATTTGATTGTTATAATAATATCTGCTTGGTGCAGTGTTACCATAGACAATCTGTATGGTACCATCTTCGCTCAGCTGCACCTGCCAGTTCCATGTGTTATAGCGATAGCCTTCCTCACATGGCGACTCATTGAATTCCACCACAAGCACACGGTTGGGAGCTTCTCCAAAGACCTGCTTACGGACATGGTTGATGGATGCGACAAAATAACCATCGAAGCCCATGCCGTTGATTTTGGGATTATTGTTGTTTGCATTCGATGAGCTGAAAGGAGATGTATAACTACCCGTACCGGTAACCGTTTCGCCTAAGCGGAGATTACCATCGGAATTGACGGAGAACTGAGTGTATTGAGTTCCGCCAAATGTGAAAGTGAAGCCAATATTTTGAAGTGAAGATACCCCATGGTCACCTTCCGAAACACTTATATCAGTATAGCTATTGAGGTTGTACCATTTTGAAGCATCGATGCCCGTGGAGAATGCATACTCTCCAAGGTTTTGCAGCAGTACATTATTGCTTGCCGTCAGCACCACTTCCGTGCCAGGGGTAAGGCATTCGGTGGAGGCAGGCTCTGATGCGATGCTCACAGTCCATGCCTCAAAGTTGGCCACAAGGTTGCGATCGCACTCAACCATGAACATGTAGGAAGCATCGGTTGAAACCTCCGTTCCGTTCTCTGTCCAGTTCACGAAGTTGTAGCCAGGGTTGGGCGTGGCAACGAGCGTGCAGGTGTTACTTTCGGCGATGGTGCCGCCACCGCTCACGGTGCCGCCTGCCGATGGATTGGCCGTAACGGTGATGGTGTGGGTCGGGGCTACACGGACATCAATGTTGTCGATAGCAGCAGGGGGGTTACTGCCACTGCTATTGTCGTTTCTCCAGCAGAACGCTAACTTGTAGGTGCCAGCTGAAACATTAATTGTTGTGGTTTTCCTTTGCCATGATGATTGTTGATTCAAAATAGTGTTGTCATTCAAGTCAATCCAACCAGTGGGGGCATCAAAACTTTCGCCATCAGTGAGTGTTGTTGTTGAAGGGACAAGACCTACACGGATATAGTCAAAACGGTCTTCGCCATTTGCTTTCCAGTCAAAAGAAATGACATAGTCTTTGGTTTCTCCGAAGTTAATATCTCTGTAAGCCCACACGGCACCTGGAGCTGTATTGTTGTATTGGTTGTCAGTACCGTTGTCGGAGATAAAGAGGCCATTATTGCTATCGTGGGCTCCTGCTGCGCCATAATACCATTTGTTGGTGCGCCTGCCGTTGACAAATTGCCAACCATTTTGGTTATTTTCGAAGTCCTCGGTGTAGGGTAGGTTAGGCAGTTCTGCGATGATATTCACCATATAATCTTCGCATTCACCGTAATTGCTAGTAGGAGTGCAAGGATTTAACTCGTCTCCGTTCATATTATAGTGATACATCACTCTCATGAGATGGCTCCCTGTTGTAGCATAGTAGGGTATCGACACACTTATAGAAACGGTTGAATTCGGTGCAATGGTGTTGCTGTATGTTCCAACCCTTTCGGTAGAAGAATCAAAAGTGCCATCGTTATTAAAGTCAATCCAAATGGCTGCTCCGTGGGGTCCATGGCCTTCAGAACTGGACAGCGATGCCGAAACCTGGGCACCTATCGTCAGCGTGGTTGACATAAGCGTGTAGTCACCGTAGCCATTTGTTGAAAAGCCTGTGGAATTGTTAATGTCTCCCAACGTAAAATTGGTAATATAGTCTGATACTCCACTGAAGGATGGGGTACAAACATCCCCACCGCCGCTAGGATCGGTATATGTCACACTGAAATCGTCGAAGTACCATGAGCCTTCTTCGTCATCGCTGCCGAAAAAAGTATATTTTACGGCCAAACGGTAGGATGAGTTGGTAGGGGCACTCATGGTGGACAAGTCGTAGTTGTATGATGAATAATTATGGTTGCCAGCAGTTGCAGGCTGAGAAATGTTTGTCAAAGAATGGAAGGTACTGGCATCGTCGGCATCGGTGATATAACCAAATTGGCCACGGCCACTAGTGTGACCAGCTACTTTAAACTGAACGGTGAGCGTATTCAAGGGCTTGTTGAATTTGGGAAGCACAAAAATGTTTGAATTGCTGCCGTCCGTCCTGCATTCTAATGAATTCCTACCAACAGGAGAGTACCACCAAGTATCTCTTATGAGGACACAGGGCTTACCATCGTATGTCGCCGGTGTGGCCCATTCACTGCTTAATGCCGGTTGGATGTAGCTTTCAAAGCCCTCCGACCAAGGTAGTGTGGCTGTAATAGCTTTGGGAGTTTCTTGAGCCTGTGCTGCCCACGGCAATCCAAGCGCGAGCAACAAGATAAAGAGTAAAGCCTTTCTTTTCATTGTTTTTAGATTTCTTTTTAGTTGTTATTTAGTTGATTATCAGCTTGTTTCAATTGAATTTTTTTTAAAATTGCCTCTAAAGCGGCTGCAAAGGTATGAAATAATTTTATAATAGAAAGTTTTTTTAGTTTAGAGTTGATAGTCAGGAGTTTGCAGTTGTTCAGTTGGGAGTGTGGAGTAGGGACGCAACGCTTGCGTCCATGGAATGATAAAGGAGAGGCTGTGAGACATGAGGTTGAGAGTAGACAGGGAACGAATGACCTGACGGGAAAATGTGGTTTTTGGGGCCGTGAAAACAAAATATGGCTTCGCAGCCTTGCATTTCCGAAAAAAAACGTATCTTTGAAGCGTTTTTTGAAAGCACCTTATTATTAATATGTCCCACGTCATTGGCAATAGGGTTTACCTTAACATCAAGGAACGCGACAGGTTCTTTGAATGCTGAATGAGGAATGCTGAATGAGTCATTCCTGTTTCAAAAAACAACATTTCAACAATTGCTACGTTTCCAAAGCATTACCATCTTTGAATCTTTGAATCTTAAATTTTAAATCTTTAAATCATAATTACCATGGAATTACCATTTGCAGAAGCGTGGAAAATCAAGATGGTTGAACCCATCCGCAAATCCACCCGCGAACAACGCGAAAAGTGGCTCGAAGAAGCCCACAACAACATGTTTATGCTNNCCGCCAATGGAGCGCGATGATGATGGGCGACGAGAGCTACGGCGGTGCCCGTTCCTTCTATCACATGAAGGACACCATCACTGAGCTCACAGGTTTCCCGTATGTCATCCCCACCCACCAAGGCCGCGCCGCCGAGAACGTGCTGTTCTCCTACCTGGTGAAGCCTGGCATGGTTATCCCGGGCAACGCCCACTTCGACACCACCAAGGGCCACATTGAGAGCCGTAAGGCCTTCGCCATCGACGTCACCGTGCCTGAGGCCTACGACACCCAGCTGGAAGTGCCTTTCAAGGGCAACGTCAGCCTCGAAAAACTGGAGAAGGTGCTCGTTGAGAACAAGGGCAACGTGCCTTTCATGGTGCTTACCGTCACCAACAACACCGTTGGCGGTCAGCCTGTCAGCATGCAGAATGTCCGTGAGACCTGTGAGCTGTGCCACAAATATGGCGTGCCCGTCGTCGTCGACAGCGCCCGCTTCATCGAGAACTGCTACTTCATCAAGACTCGCGAAAAGGGCTACGAGAACAAGACCCTCCGCGAGATTGCCAAGGAGATGTACTCCTACGCTGATGCCATGACGATGAGTGCCAAGAAGGATGCCCTTGTCAACATGGGCGGCTTCATCGCCACTAAAAAACAGGATTGGTACGAAGGTGCCAAGCTGTTCTGCATCCCCTTCGAGGGTTTCCTCACCTATGGTGGCATGAACGGCCGCGATATGGATGCCTTGGCCGTCGGTCTGAAGGAAAACATTGAATTCGAGATGGTCGAGACCCGCATCAAACAGGTCCACTACCTCGCTGCCAAACTCGACGAATACGGCATCCCTTACCAGCGTCCCGCTGGTGGCCACGCCATCTTCGTCGATGCCGACAAGGTGCTGACCAACATCCCGAAGGAAGAGTTCCCCGCCCAGACGCTGACCTGCGAGCTCTATCTCGAAGCCGGCATCCGCGCCTGCGAAATCGGCTATGTCCTCGCCGACCGTGACCCGGTCACCCGTGAGAACCGCTTCGGCGGCAACGACTTCGTGCGCCTCTGCATCCCGCGCCGTGTCTATACCAACAACCACATGGATGTCATCGCCGCTGCCCTGAAGAACGTCTACGACCGTCGCGACACCATCAAGCGTGGTCTGGAAATCACTTGGGAAGCTGAGCTGATGCGTCACTTCACTTGCCAGTTTAAGAGACTGGGTTGATAAGATTCCCTACGAGAATGGAGTTAATCCAATAATCGCAACGCGGCGGCATGTGGCGCCTATGATGAGTAGGTTCTGCTTGCCGCCGCTTAATCTTTATGCGAAATCTCCATTCCCGTAGGGAATCTATATTAAAAATGTGTATTTTTGCAGATGATATGACCACTCCAGCAATAATCATAAGCATTCTCTTCATCCTTTGCCTGACCTCCAGCGTGGTCACGCGCTCGGTGGGCTTGGTAAAGTCTGACGACAAACCTTCCCAGAAGATTTGGATTCCCGTCATGTTTGGCCTCAGCCAAGGCATCATGGCTTTGCTGGGCTATAGCATAGGCCGTCTGATGTCGCATCTTTTCACCTATATCGCTGAGTATATGGTCTTTGCCATGATGCTCGTGGTGGCGGTGAAGCTTTTTGTCGACTCCATCCGTACGCTGAAAGGCAAGACGATGTACACGCTGAGCACCGATAAGGACTTGTTGCTGCTTTCCATCCTTGCCGCCTTCAACGCCTTCCTTTACGGGCTGGTGGGCGTGTTTTTCCTGCCGTTCGGGATTTGGTTTTTCATTGCCGTCGCTGTGGCGGGCTTTTTATGGTCATTCTTCACCGTGCGTGCCGATTTCACCCCAGGCATCATCAAAAAGGCGAGTTTCGTTGAGTTTTCCGCCGCAGTGTTCATGGTGATTATCGCGATTTTGTATCTTTTTACCGATTTGTTGAAATGAAAAGGACTTTTGCTTTATTTGTAAGCCTTTCTTTTGCGCTGTTGGTTTCGGCGCAGGCACCATCCAACTACTACAACTCCGCCAACGGCTTAACGGGCAACCAGCTGAAGGTGGCCTTGCATAACATCATCAAGGGTCATACCTCCATAACATACTCTGCCACTGCCGACGCTTTCTGGAGCACTGATAACAAAGGCAACGGCGTGGTGTGGGACATGTATTCCGACCGCCCAGGCGGCACGCCACCTTATACTTATTATATTGGTCAGGACCAATGTGGAAACTATAGTGCCGAGGGCGACTGCTACAACCGTGAGCACTCATGGCCGCAGAGTTGGTTTAACAACGATGGAACGGCTAAAACGGATCTGCACCATATCTTCCCCACAGATGGCTTCGTCAACGGGAAACGCGGCAACAATGCCTTTGGCGAGGTGCGCTCAGCCACGTGGACCTCGAGAAACGGATCGAAACTGGGCCCCTGCAAGACTTCAGGTTTCACGGGCACCGTCTTTGAGCCCATTGACGAATACAAAGGTGATTTTGCTCGTGCCATTATGTATATGAGTGTGCGCTACTATAGCGAGGACGGCAGTTGGAGCACAAGCGACATGACCAACAAGTCGGAAATCAAGCCCTGGGCCATACAACTACTGCTGCGCTGGAATGAGCAAGACCCTGTCAGCCAAAAGGAAATCAATCGCAACAACGTCATTTACCGCGACTACCAACACAACCGCAACCCCTTCGTCGACCATCCGGAATATGCCCGCATGATTTGGGACCCCACTTGGAATGTGGTAGGGGAGGAGACGGCGAATGTTTCCATTTTCCCCAACCCTGTTGAGCACGGCCAAACCCTGCACGTGAGTGGCAACAACAGCGCTTTCGATGCGGTGGTTCTCTGCGACCTCAGCGGCCGCACGCTGCTCAGGGCCAAAGGCGACGCCACAGGTGATTTTGTCATCGCCCTGCCCGCCGACATGGCACAAGGTTGTTACCTCATCAAATTGATGTGTAATGGCGCGGCGGTGAAATACGAGAAATTAATGGTATTGTAGGGACGCATTGCATGCGTCCGCAAAACGTCACGATTTCATCGGACACACGCTGTGTGTCCCTACATCATTTTCTTATGTCTGAAATAGATATAGAATCCCGAGGCAACCACGGCCATGAACCCCATGATGACCCAGAAAGCCCATGGGTATTCCTGTAGGGGTAGGTCGACATTCATGCCATAAATGCCAGTGATGAAGGTCAAAGGCAGGATGATGGTCGACACGAGGGTCAGGATTTTCATCGTTTCGTTGGTCTTGTTGGTCTGCATCGAGTCGAAGGTCATGGAAAGGCCTTCAATCAATTCCTCATAATCCTCGGTCATGTCCCACACTTTCTGCAGGTAGTCGAGGATGTTGCCCCAGTAGTCTTCCATGTACTCCACATCGTCGGTGAAGCCTGTCACCTTACCTGTCTCGAAGAGGTGGAAGAGCCTCAGCTGCGGCTTGAAGATGGTGTTGATGAGGATGAGGTTCTTGCGCGTCACGCTGATGCGCTCGATGATCTTCACTTGCTTCTCCTGCAGCAGCTCGCGGTTGATCAATTCAACGTCCAAGCCGACCTTGCGGAGGAGATAGACGGATTCGGTCATCAGTTTCTCGAGGATGCGGTAAAGCAGCAGGTCCGAGTTTGTGATGTTCATGTCTTCGCCATCTTGGATGCGTTCTTCATATTCCTCGAACAGCTGCGACACACCCCAAGGGGATTTCTCGATGGAGATGATGTAGTCCTTGCCCCAGAAAATCTTCACCTCCTTGATTTTCACGAACTTGTTCTGACGGTCGAAGTTGGGAAAATGAAGGATGAGGAAGTAATAATCGTCGTAAATGTCGATTTTCGGGCGTTGGTTCACCGATTTGCAGTCTTCGATGTCTAAAGGGTGGAAGTGAAATCGGTCTTTGAGGAATTCGAAGTCTTCCTCGGTTGGGTTATTGAGATGACGCCAAGTCAAGTTCCCGATTTTCAGGCTGTTAATCATAGGCCTTCCCCCTTTCTTTAAAAGTGAATACTGTGTTTACATCGGCGCAAAAGGTTTTTCGCGCCGCAAAAATAGTATTTTTTTGAAAGAGAGGGTATAAAACTTTATGAAAACTTAACGCATGGGTTGAGTCAGATTTGCAATCCGACCGCATGGAACCCTTGGATTTGCAATCCGAATTACTTCCACTCAAAAGTCTCAATCATGTGGTCGATGTCCTGCCTGATGAAGCTGATGACGGGCTGCATCGAGTCGTTATCGGGCTTGAAGTTGAAATAAAGGGCACCACGGACGAAGTTTTTCGTGCTGTCGGTGAGGTAGAACTGCATCGGCGTGGCCACGCCCTTGCCATCCATCTCGATGAAGAGGCCGTAGACCTTGTGCTCCTCGTTGACAATCAGGCTGTCGCGCACGCCGTTGGCCTTTTGCAGGTGCTTGGTGACCATGGTGTGCACGTCTTCCAGATATTCGCCCAGGTTACCATTGATGGGCTTGTGTGTCAGGTGGATGGAGCCTTTGAACTGCGGCATCTCGATGTTGACCCAGCTCTTTTCGTCGGGCGAATACGGGTCGGGGGTGACGAGGGCGTATTGCGGGCATTCAAAGCTGTATTTTTCGATGGTGTCAACTTTGGTATAGGCTTTTTCGGGCAGGTCGATGCGGAAATAGCCCCGTGGCTTGGGCAGGTAGCTGTTGCTGTCGTCGCATGAGGCGGCGAAAAGCACGAGGGCCAGGACGGCTATCAGTATGGTTGGTTTAGTCTTCATCGAATATTACTTTTACTTCTTTGATGCGTTTCGGGTCGGCATCGGTGATTTCCATGTGGAACTTCTCGAAGTTGAACTTGAACCCGATTTCAGGGATGCGCCCCTCGATTTCGAGAATCAGTCCAGCAAGGGTGTCGGCTTCGCCCTGCATGGGCTCGAAGTAGTCCTCGTCGACACCGAACACCTTGCAGAAGTCGACGATGCTGGTCTGGGCCTTGAAGAGGTAGCTGCCGTCGTCGAGTTTCTTGTAATGTTCTTCCACGCTGGCCTCGTCGAACTCGTCATTGATTTCGCCCACAATCTCCTCAATCACATCTTCCATGGTAATCAAGCCCGAAGTGCCGCCGTATTCGTCGACGACGATGGCAATATGGATTTTCTTCTCGCGGAAGTCCTGGAACAAGTCGTTGATTTTGCGGTTTTCGGGTACGAAGAAGGCAGGACGGATGAGTTTCTGCCATTCGTACGAAACGGCATCGAGATAGGGCAGAAGATCCTTCACATATAGGATGCCTTCCACCTTGTCCATGGTTTCGTTGTAGACAGGAATCCTCGAAAACCCGCTTTTGATGACAACGGCCAGCATCTCGGTAAACTCCATGCTGCGTTCCACGCCGATGATGTCGATACGCGGTATCATCACGTTGCTCACTTCCTTTTCACTGAATGAGGCGATGCCCATCAGCATCTGCTTCTCTTCAGGTGGCGTCGATTGCTCGGTGGCGATTTCCACTGCGGTGGAAAGGTCTTCCATTGAAATCTCACCTTTTTTCTTCTCCAAGTGCTTGTCCATGAACGAAGTGGAGCTGATCAACGGCTTACTCAGCGGCTTGAAAAGTCCGTTGAGGAAATGCAGCGGCCGTGCCATGAAGCGTGCCACCTTGACGGGACGCTTGCTGGCATAGATCTTTGGCGTGATTTCGCCCGCAATCAGTATCATGGAGGTGACAATCACCACCTCGAGGAAGAAAGCCGCCACGGGGTAGTTGACCATGTCGAAGAGCTGCGCCATGATGTAGGTCGACAGCAAGGTGATGGTGACATTGACGAAGTTGTTGCCTATCAGGATGGTAGCCAGCAATGTCTTGGGTTTTTCGCGCAGTTTCAATACGAGTTGGCTCTTGGCGTCGTTGCGCGATTCCAAATCGTCGATGTCGGCGGGCTGGAGTGAGAAAAACGCCGTCTCGCTGCTCGAAATCAAGGCCGAAGCGATGAGGAGCAGGCACAATATCACCAATCCAATGATGGCGTTGACGTTAAATCCAGTGAAAAAGTTGTTTGAAACAACGGTAAGCAGTCCTATGAGAGGGTCAGGGTCGGGTGTTTCCAAAATCTTATGATTTATAATTCAGGCTGCAAAAATAGAAAATAAAATTGATATTCCTCATGATAATCCTAAAGCACTAATTGTCGTATGAATAGTTGCTTTTTGTAATACACGAATTATCAATAATTTGCCACGAATTATTCCATATAATTATTTATAATAATTCGTGTGTAATTTTTGCTAATTCGTGTTAAAAATCAGAGGAATAATGGTTAGAACGGAAGGTCGTTGCCTTCTTCAGTGACGTTTTCCTGTGGCGTGTAGCCTGGTGTCGGTTCCGGTGCGGAAGCGTAAGGTTGGCCGTACGACGACTGCGTGGCGGGACGGGCGGGAGCCATCTGCATCATCTTGTCGGCGTTCACCTCAGTGACGTAACGCACGATGCCCTGCTGGTCGGTATATTGACGGGTGCGGAGTTTGCCTTCCACATACATCAGGTCGCCCTTGGCGTAGTTGCGGCGTCCTTCGGCGATGTCGTTGGCGAGGTTGCCCCAAACGACGATGTTATGCCAGTCGGTCTGCTCCACCCAGTTGTTCTCGCGGTCGCGATAACGCTCCGAAGTAGCCAGCGTGGCTGATACTTTCTTGTTTCCGTTTTCAAATGTGGTGATCTCAGGGTCTTTTCCGAGACGGCCAATGAGGATGACTTTGTTCAAACTTGCCATGATAATTTCGTTTTAAGTGTTTAAGTATAAGTCTATTAAGCGTGGAATGGGGTAGTTTCCCAAGTCACTTTCACGGGTCAAAAATAAATCTTTTGTTTGGATTTGCAACAATTCTTCTTCAAGTTTTATTTCGATGAACTGGGCGAGGATGGTGCGGTGGGTGAGCTTGTGGGTGAAGACAGGGGAGACTTTAGTAATGGCAAAAGGCTTCCCTTCGATGAGCTGTTGGAATTGTTCCGAGGCACCGACTTCGTCCACCGTCATAGCGGTTTCGCTTTCGATGCAAGGGAAGTCGTAAAGGTTGCGCCAGATGTCGTTGTCGTTGCGTTTGTGGAGATAAATGTAGTCTTTAATCCTGATAACCAAATAGTTGAAATGGCGTGTCGTGACCTTCACTTTCGGCAGTTTCACGGGACGCAGCATCACGGTTTGGTGCTCGAAGGCGAGGCAGTGCGCTTGCAGGGGGCAGTGCAGGCAGTTGGGATTCTTGGGTGTGCAGTGCAAGGCACCAAATTCCATCATCGCCTGGTTGTGGAGTCCGGGTTGCTCACGGTTGAGGAGTTCGTCGGCGAGTTGGGCGAAGAGCGTTTGTCCTTCATTAATATTAATAGGAGTGTCGATGTCGTAGAGGCGGGCCAGCACGCGGTAGACGTTGCCGTCGACCACGGCATGCGGCAGGTCGAAGGCGATGGAAGCGATGGCGGCGGCGGTGTAGTCCCCAACGCCTTTTAGCTGCTTAAGTTTCTCGAAATCAGCGGGGAACTTGCCACTATATTCCTTGACGACCTGTTGTGCGCAATGGTGCAGGTTGCGGGCACGCGAGTAATAGCCGAGGCCCTGCCACATTTTCAGCACTTCTTCCTCTGAGGCTTGGGCGAGATCGGTCACCGTGGGCCACCGCTCGACGAAGCGCAGGTAATAGTCCATGCCTTGGTTGACGCGTGTCTGTTGCAGGATGACCTCGGAAAGCCACACCTGGTAAGGTGTGGGCTGCTGTCGCCAAGGCAAATTGCGGTGATTTTCGGCGTACCAATTAATTAAGGTGTCATGTAGGAAATTCATCATTATTTTTGGGGCGAAATTCTTTATTTATAACTCATTAGAAGAAAAAAATTGTATTAATCGGGTTGTCGTATCGAAAATGTTCGTACCTTTGCCGCAAATTTACAACAAACATTTTATAACTAACCATTAAATAAGTAAAGAAAATGACAAAAGCAGAAATCGTTGCTGAAATCGCAAACAAGACCGGCATTGAAAAAGGTGCTGTCCAGAATGTTGTTGAGAACTTCATGGAAGTGGTGA
>LXOW01155647.1_pt1 | contig 32488 bp, 27 predicted proteins | sample 1368591 | NCBI WGS metagenome assembly LXOW01 (sample SAMN04884650, study PRJNA319009) | bovine gut metagenome | isolation source: Cow rumen | host: Bos taurus | place: Italy: Legnaro (PD) | collected 2014-07-09
GGTATAGAGTCCTTGTTCTTTGATATAGGCCGCTACCTGATCAGGTACCAGACCATCAATAGACTGACCAGTACGGATTCGATGACGGATGTCGGTACTCGAAACGTCAATGAGCGGCAGTTCGATAGTACCTGGATACGGAGCACGAGGATATACTATCACACGATGGTTCCTGAGAATATCCTTCCAGTGGTACCACCGTTCAAAACGAGCCCAGTTGTCACCACCCACAATCAGCGTGAACGTTGTCTCGGGAAAGTCTTGTCGCAAGTGCTGTAGCGTGTTCCATGTGTAGGATGGCTTGGGCAACTGCAACTCATAGTCGCTGGCCTTCACTCCTGCCACTTCTTCAAGTGCCAACTGTGCCATCTCAAATCGCAAACGATCGTCCAACAAGTCTGCCTGCTGCTTCAGCGGATTCTGCGGCGATACCATCAGCCACACCTCGTCCAAATGACATTGCTCCAAGATTCCCTTGGCCAATGCCACATGTCCCACATGAATGGGATTGAACGATCCACCGAAGAGACCGACCTGTTTCATTGACGATGATTATTTACTATTCAAGAATTGTTGCACCAGCTGAAGCGTCTCCTGCTTCGCCGTTTCCAGATCATCGTTGACCACCACATAATCAAACTGCGGTGCAAACGTCATTTCGTATTCAGCCTTGGCCAGACGGTTCTCAATGGCCTCTGGTGTATCGGTACCACGTCCTTCCAGACGACGACGCAGTTCCTCTACCGAGGGAGGCTGGATGAAAAGACTCATAGCACGGTCGCCATAGAACTTCTTGATGTTCACACCACCTTTCACGTCCACGTCGAACACCACGTTCTGACCAGCTTCCAGTTGGTTTTCCACTTGCTGTTTCAGTGTGCCATAGAAACGTCCCGCATAGACTTCTTCGAACTCCAGAAACTCATTATTATCAATGCGTTGTCTGAACTCTTCCTCGGTAAGAAAGAAATATTCCACACCATGCTGCTCCGTGCCCCTTGGCGGTCGAGAGGTACAGGATATGGAGAAATATAAATTCAGTTCGGGATGCTCCTTCATCAACCATTGCACAATGGTTGACTTACCGCTGCCACTGGGAGCCGAAACAATTAACAACCTCCCCCGGCCCCTCCCAAGGAGGGGAGTGCCTTCACGGACATCCATATTATTCTCTTTATTCATCATATTTTTTATTTGTCCTAAAACATTATCTATGTTCATTAACACCTCTTCATTTGTGAAACGAAGTATTCTGTAGCCATTTTGTTGAAGAAAGGCATCTCTTTCCTTGTCTAATATTATTTGCGTCTGGGTATTGTGATACCCTCCGTCAACTTCAATAATCAACTTTCTCGACAAACAGACAAAATCAGGAATATACCCACAAACCGGATGTTGTCGGCGGAATCTTGCTCCCAACGCATTTCTACGCAAGCACTCCCACAATACGGACTCTGCCTCTGTCGCATACCTTCGATTACTCTTAGCATTACGTTGCAATAACTTGTAAGTACTACCGTCTGTCGTAAAATACTTAAACTTTTTCATCTTTTGATGGAAGTCTGTGAAAGCACTCCTCCCCTTGGGGGAGGTCGGGAGGGGTTTAAAGCGCGTTCAACACCTGCTCCTTGATTTGCTCGAGCTCGTCCTTCATCTTCACCACGATGTTCTGCATCTCAGCCTGATTCGACTTCGAACCAGTGGTATTGATTTCGCGTCCCATCTCCTGTGCAATGAAGCCCAGTTTCTTTCCCTGTCCGCCTTCTGGTTCAGCCATCGTCTCACGGAAGTACTTGAGGTGGTTCGTCAGGCGCTGCTTCTCCTCGCTGATATCCAGTTTCTCAATATAATAGATGAGTTCCTGCTCCAGACGGTTCTTGTCGTACTCCGCTTCAGGAATCTGCTTCAGTCCATCAACAATACGGCTGCGGATCTTCTCTACGCGCTGCTTCTCCCACGGCTCGATGTCGTGGAGCAACTGCTCGATATTATCAATTTTCTCCGCAAACTTACGCTCCAGGGCGGCACCCTCCTGCTTTCGGAAATCTACCAAGGCAGCAAGTGCCTGACTGATAGCATCACGAGCCACAGCCCACTCCTCGTCACTCAACACCTCGCTCTCGGTCTTCGTCAACACGTCGGGCATACGGGTCAGCGTGTAAATCCAGTCCTGTGGCTCTGGACAGCCAATATTCTCTGCAATGGCTTTCAACTGACGGTAGTAGTTCTCCATCAGCGCTCCATTCACGGGTGTAGCATCCACTACGGTATCCTTCTCTATCCACAGACTGAAATCCACCTTTCCACGAAGCAATGCCTCGCTGATCATCTGACGGATCTCCATTTCTTTTTCCCTATAAATCGGTGTGATACGCGTCTGGAGGTCAAGCTGTTTAGAGTTCAGCGACTTCACCTCCACATTGATTTTCTTGTCCTTGTAAGCCACGACCGTCTTGCCGTAGCCTGTCATTGATTGTATCATGTCTTTAATCCTTATTTATAATGATTCTGCAAAGGTACGATTAATTTTCGAAATAGCCCCTCAGTTTAAAAAAAATGTGAATTAATTTGCCTTTTCGCTGATGATTTCGTATCTTTGCACATCATTGAAAAAGACTATGAAGAGAATCTTACTAATCGTCATTGGTCATCTTGCCGTGCTCACGGCATGGTGCCAGAACCAACTTCCCATGCGTCTATGGTACGAACGCGAGGCACAGTTTTTCGAGGAGTCGCTGCCCATTGGCAATGGCAAGTTGGGTGCACTGGTCTATGGTGGGGTGCAAGATAACCTGATTTACTTGAACGACATAACTTTCTGGACCGGCAAGCCCGTAGATAGAAACCTGGATGCCGATGCCCACCAGTGGATTCCCAAGATTCGCGAGGCACTCTTCAACGAGGACTATAAACTGGCCGACTCGCTGCAGCATTTCGTTCAAGGACCTAACTCTCAGTTCTACCAGCCTTTAGGAACCCTGCATATCTACGATGACAACCAAGGCGAGGTCACGAATTACCGTCGTGAGCTTGATCTTGACAGTGCCGTCTGCCGCGACACCTATCGTCGTAACGGCAAGACCTTCAGCAGAGAGTATTTTGCCTCGAACCCCGATAAGTTGATTGCCATCCGGCTACGCGGCGACATCAACTGCCGTATCATGCTGACAGCTCAGGTGCCACATGGAGTCAAGGCGCAAGGAACCCAGCTCACCATGACAGGACACGCCACAGGCGACCCCATGGAAAGCATCCACTTCTGTACGATTCTGAAGGCAAATACTGACGGTGAGGTGACAGCCAGTGACTCCTCGCTTACCATCCGCAATGCCCATGAGGCTATTATCTATCTTGTGAACGAAACGAGCTTCAATGGTTTCGACAAGCATCCAGTCAAGGAGGGAGCTGACTATCTGAACGGAGCCATTGATGACATCTGGCACACGGAAAACCTCACTTATGAAGAGTTCCGTTGTAAACACATCAAGGACTATCAGCAGTATTATGACAGGGTGAAACTCAGACTTGGGACCTCTCCCAACCCCTCCGAAGGGATGGGCATACCCACTGACGAACTATTGGAACAGTATCAAAACCTCTCTGTGGAAGAGGGATTGAGGAGGACTCTCGAAACCCTATACTTCCAGTACGGTCGTTACCTGCTCATCAGTTGTTCACGCACCAAGGGCGTGCCGGCTAACCTGCAAGGACTGTGGACACCCCATCTGTGGTCACCATGGCGCGGCAACTACACCGTCAACATCAACTTAGAAGAAAACTACTGGCCGGCCTTCACCGCAAACCTCGCAGAGATGGCAGAGCCGTTGGATGGCTTCATTCAGGCACTGGCCGAGAACGGTCAATATACCGCTCACAACTACTACGGCATTGACCAGGGCTGGTGTTCCAGCCACAACAGCGACATCTGGGCCATGACCAATCCAGTGGGCGAGAAACGGGAAAACCCCATGTGGGCCAACTGGAACCTGGGCGGTGCATGGTTGGTAAACACACTTTGGGACCGTTACCTCTTCACACAGGACGAGGACTACCTTCGGGATGTAGCCTATCCGTTGATGTTCGGTTCCTACCTGTTCTGCCTGAACTGGCTCATTGAAAACCCCAAACAGCCAGGTGAGCTCATCACCGCACCCAGTACGTCGCCAGAGAATGAGTACATCACGGACAAGGGCTATCACGGTGTCACCTGCTATGGCGGAACGGCCGACCTGGCCATTATTCGCGAACTGATGTTCAACACCATTCTGGCCAGCTTAAAGATTTACGGTGACAGCCTCGACAACGATGCTGCACGTATCATGATGCTGCCACTCGCCTCCTTACATCCCTATACCATCGGCAAGGATGGTGATTTGAACGAATGGTACTACGACTGGCAGGACTGGGACCCGAAACACCGTCACCAGAGTCACCTCATCGGCTTATATCCAGGACAACACTTAGCAGCAATCATCCCTACCGAACAGACAGGCGAAGAACAGCATCCTACCTACGAAGAGATACGTCGTGCCTGTGAACAGACACTCATTCAGAAAGGCGATGAGACGACAGGCTGGAGCACGGGCTGGCGCATCAACCTATGGGCACGTCTGAAGAATGCCGAGCAGGCCTATCATATCTACCAGAAACTGCTGACCTATGTAAAACCTGACAACAGCGGAAAGACCAATTACAGCCACGGCGGAGGCACCTACCCCAACCTGTTCGATGCTCACCCACCCTTCCAGATTGACGGTAACTTTGGCGGCACGGCCGGTGTCTGCGAGATGCTCATACAAAGTAGTGCCGACAACATCATCGAGCTGTTGCCTGCCCTTCCTGCAGCATGGAAGGACGGTGCCGTCAGCGGCCTGTGTGCCCGTGGCGGCTACGAACTGAGTTTCGAATGGAAGGACGGTCAGGTTACCACTGCCACCATCAAGGCCAAAAAGACAGGAAAGGTCACCTTAATTTATAATGGTAAGACAAAAACACTGGAGCTGAAGGAGGGGGAAGTAGCGGCTTTCAGCCTAAATGATAAATGATAAATGAAAAATACCGTGACTCATAAAGACATACAGCATAAATGGTGGGTGATCGCTTTATCATTTATCATTTATTTATCATCTAGCCACGCAGTAGCACAGGAGTTCGGCATGCGCTGGCTCTACTGTCCGCAGGCCAGTGAGACACAACAGGTATGGTTCAAGCGTTCGTTCCACACGACGTCTCTTGCCAAGGAAGCCATACTCAGCGTGGCCAGCGAGGGACGTTACATGGTCTTTGTCAACGGCTACAACATTTCCCCTGATCTTTTCTCTTCTAATCCACGTGGTGCCATTGCCATTCATGACTACCAGATAGAGAACTTCCTCAGCGAAGGTTATAACACCATCTCCGTATGGTACTCACCCGTTAGTTATAGTCGCCGCCAGCTTTATATTGCACTTAAAGGTACGTGGCAGGACGGCAGCATGTTCTATATCTCCGACGACAAAGGCTGGCTTTGTCATCCAGCCAATGCACAGACACTATCTGACGGCAGTGAACACATTGATGGTTCTGCATATACTGACGACTGGAAAAACTATGACTGGAAGGAGAGCAGTTTTATGTTGTCCGACTGGCGACCGGCAGAAATCGCCACCCAGCTTTCTCCTGCCACCATCACATTCAACAGCCATGAGACGGGCTACCGCATGCTTCGTGTACTGAAACGCGCCAAGGTCAGCCAAGAGGGGCGCCAACTCATCTATGACTTCGGACAACCCGTGGAAGGCTGGGTACGCATCACCATGCGAGGCATGAAGAAAGGCGAGGTCATTGAGGTCAATGGCTTGCGTTACATCTGCAAAGGAGGTACTGATGACCAAGCCTGCCGACGTTTCACGACCAGTCCTTCCGGTGTGGCACGCATCACGTTACCGGCAGGGCGTTCCCGCTCGAATATCAGCCGAGTGGAAGCCATCAGTGTTGGATGGTAAGGATTAGGGGTTGGAAGTCAGAAGCAGATCGGCAACTTCGCACAACTCCTGATACCACGCTTCACCAAAGCGGCGAATCAGCGGTTCTTTCAGGAACTGATAGACAGGAAGGTCCAGTGCCTTCCCTTTTTCTACAGCATCACGACAGACGTCCCACCTGTTATAGTTCAAGCCGACGAGCCCACCCGAGAAACGTTTCTCACGAATGGGATAGAGCGCACAGCTGATGGGTTTGCAGAAACGCGTCTTGCCGTTACGATAGGCTTTCTCCAAGGCACAAAGGCAACTGTCACCATCGTAACAGGTAAACACACAGTCCTTCCCCCTCACGATACTCGTCACTAAGTCACCTTCCTTGTCGGTATAGGCCACGCCCTGTTTGTCGATAACGCTCTGTGCCGAGGCGCTCAGGTCCGGCCACACCGTATCGAGCGCATCCTCTATGCCTGCCACCTCGTCCATGGTAACGGGTGCGCCGGCATCGCCCTCCACACAGCAGATGCCCTTGCACTTCTCGTAGTCACAGCAGAAGCGCTCGGTCAGGATGTCGGAGGATATCAGCACACCGCCGACCTCAAGGATGGGGGAAATCTTGTTCATTTACGATTTTCGGATTTTCGATTTACCATTTTATCGGTTCTATGCCGTTTTCCTGAAGATACGCATTACAACGGGAGAACTGGTGCAGGCCGAACCAGCCGCCACGGTTGGCCGAGAGAGGCGACGGGTGGACGGACTCCAGCACAAGGTTCTTCGACTTGTCAATCATGTACGCCTTACCACGGGCATAGCCACCCCACAGCATATAGACCAGATGCTCGCGCTTTGCAGCCAGCGCCTGGATGGCGGCATCGGTAAAGTACTGCCAGCCTAGCGTGGCATGACTGTTGGCCATGTGGGCACGGACGGTCAGCGTGGCGTTGAGCAGCAGCACGCCCTGTTCTGCCCAACGGGTCAGGTTGCCCGTCGGTGGTACAGGAGTGCCGAGGTCGGCCTCAATCTCCTTGAAGATGTTTTGCAGCGAGGGAGGGAACATCACACCATCCTGCACCGAGAAGCTCAGACCATGGGCCTGTCCCGGCTCGTGGTAGGGGTCCTGACCAATGATGACCACCTTCACCTTGTCGAACGGACAAAGGTTGAAGGCATTGAATATCAGCTTTCCCGGCGGATAGCACGTACCTTGCTTGTACTCCTGCCTGACCGTCTGCGTCAGCTTCTCGAAGTACGGTTTCCCGAACTCACCCTGCAGCTGCTCTTTCCAAGACTGTTCTATCTGTACATTTGCCATAAAAAACGTTTCTCATGAACCAAGTGATGCAAAAGTACGCATAAAACTTCTAAGTTCCAAGAAAAACAAACAAAATTATCATCATTTTGCGACAAGTTTGAAAGACATACCCCCGATTTGTCCGAAAAAAGCCACCTTGTCGCAACAACTTTTGGAAAAAACAGGAATATTATTTGCAAACACCCGTTTCCGTAGCTTATCTTTGTGATGTCAATAGTGACGCCAGACTTTCAATTATTACAGCTATGAAAAGGAGAGACAACATGGTAAGCCTGATGCTCATGAGCATCGTTACCGCAGCAATTACCATCAGTTTGACGGCATGTTCCGACAATTTAGACCTCAACGAGGCTGTAAACAGCATAGAGAATAACAATCCGGAAATGTCCGTGATACTGAGTGAACAGACCAACGATGCCATGGGCGTCAGCCTGCCGGGCGACATGCAGGCTGCAGTGTTGAGCAACTTCGAAAACAACTCCATGGGCGCTGCCCTGGTTCGTCGTATGCCCGCTGCCACAGCATCGGTCAACAAGGGCACCCGACTCATCCTGGTGAGTGGCGACGACGTAGCCCTATATACCGGCAACATGAAGGGCTGGGCAACGGTCTATCTGAATGGTGGCAGCATTGCAGTGGAGACCCCCACAGGCGCACAGCTGACCACGCTGGCCGATGCCTTGTCCGAGCAGTTGTCGGCCACCCGTATGGCCCAGCTGACGGCTGACGGCGACATCACCGTCAAGGCCCGTGGCAACAGCCCCGTGAAGGAGTGTAACGAGGGCGAGCTGCTGAAGGTTCGTACCCAGAACGTGAGAAACTTTGCCGTCACCCGCTCCGGTGCGGCTGACCCCCAGAACGACGTGGTAGCCGATATGGTCATCTTCTCTACTGACGGCTACTACATGTACACCAATACCGACGAGAAGAGTGACGCCAGCATCGATCATCTCGGCAACATCAGCGAACTTCCCGTTGAAGCCGCCGTCAGCGAGGCAACACCCTACAAGAGCGGTCTGAAGGCTGACGGTGCCGCCCGATGGCTGATGGACAACGGGCAGCCGTCAGCTTCACTGACCAGAGGTTCTTCCGGGAATGGCATCAACGACCTGATGGGCTGCAGCGACAAGTTCACCATCGAGGGCACTATCTACACGTATGACTGGAGACACAAAGAGATAGAACGTTCAGGCACCTTCACCACCATATATAGAATCTGGGGTGTCAATGACCACGGCAACAATGCCAATGTCGATTACTACTACGTGAAGCAGAATACCACCATTCGTGTGGGAGGCAAGGCCTATGACAATGAAACCGGCGAAGGCTTCTACGACACATACTATTGGGGCGCATACGAACCCAGGTACTACAGATGTGCAAAGAACTGGCCGAGCGGCGACGACCTTTACTACGGCTCCTGGCTCAACAAGTACAAGACGTCGATGGAACTGACTGGCGATGGCCGTGTCACCATAGAATATGCACTTCCAGGTACCGACAACAACAGCGGCAGCAAGTCTATCGCCATCGGCACCAGCCATAGCGAGACGGACAACATCGGATTCTCCTTCGGCGGCTCGTTCAGCTCCGACCCGGGAGTATCGCTTGGAATCAACTACCAACACGGATGGACCGACGGCACGTCGTTCACCATGTCCACAACGACCAATGCCAAGGAGCTGAAGGTGGTAAAGAACACCAGCGGCAGCACCATCTCCTGGACGTACGAGAACAGCCAGAAGCCAGAGCTCTACAAGAATGACAAGAAGATCTTCCACAAACTCGTACCCGATGCCGTCACCAACGACGTAGATGTAGAGAATCAGGGCTGCTGGTCGGTGAAGAACCCCAGCGGGCGCTACACCCTCAACGTCTTTAACGACCGGCAGATGGCGTGCCTGACGACGAAGGAAGGCGACGGTTTGGCCTGGACGGACCATTATTACTCAATCTCTGGAGAAAGGAGCTACACGCTCATCGAGCCGAACCGCGCCGAGCAGACATGGCACTTCGACGTGACGCCCTCGACGTTAGGCAAGGAAGGCCACAACGGCGACAAGCAGAAGCTGACACAGGCGCTGATGACGCAGTTCCCCGATGTCTTCCAGACGCTAACCCGCGTTGCCGACCGCACCGTTGACAGCGAGAACGCCATCCAGCACGTCGTGGAATATGCCAAGAAGGTCATCAACGACAAGAACGGCGGACGTACCATGCGCGAGTACGCACTTGACCTGGGCTGCAACAGCTACACCATCCGCTGGTACAGCATGGACGGCACGCACAACGAGTACATACTGACCATCCAGGCTCAGTAAGCAGTACCAAACTACTGACACGAAGAGGGGGAGTGCCTGGCACTCCCTTTTTATTTCATATAAACAAAACGCTAATATCACGCAATCCCCATCATCCATAAAAGTAGAAGAGGTGGCATTTTTGCCACCTCTTCCTGTCTTTATTTCCTAACCCAAAAGTTAATCCGTAATCAGGTTCTCACCCGTCATGTCGGCAGGCTGCTCCAGTCCCATGATGTGAAGGATGGAGGGAGCCACGTCGGCCAGGCGGCCGTCCTTCACCGTTGCGCTGTTGTTGTTGGTCACATAGATGAAGGGCACGGGATTCAACGAGTGAGCCGTGTTCGGCGTACCGTCAGGGTTGATGGCGTTGTCGGCATTACCGTGGTCGGCAATGATGATGGCCTCGTAGTCGTTGGCCTTGGCAGCCTCGATGACAGCCTCAACGCAGTGGTCAACGGCCCAAACGGCCTTGGCAATGGCATTATAGATACCCGTGTGGCCCACCATGTCACCGTTGGCAAAGTTGACAACGATGAAGTCGTACTTGTTCTCGTTGATGGCAGCTACGAGCTTGTCCTTCACCTCATAAGCCGACATCTCCGGCTTCAAGTCGTAGGTAGCCACCTTCGGAGAGGGCACCAGGATGCGGTCCTCACCGTCGAACGGAGCCTCGCGGCCACCGTTGAAGAAGAATGTGACGTGAGCATATTTCTCGGTCTCTGCCGTGTGCAGCTGCTTCTTTCCCTGACGAGAGAGGTACTCGCCCAGCGTGTCCTCGACGTTCTCCTTGGGGAACAGGATGTTCACGCCCGTGAAGTTGGCGTCGTACGGTGTCATGCAATAGTACTGCAGGCCGGGGATGGTCTTCATGCCTGCCTCGGGCATATCCTGCTGGGTGAGCACGATGGTCAGCTCCTTGGCACGGTCGTTGCGGAAGTTGATGAAGATGACAACGTCGCCCTCCTCGATGAGACCGTTGACAGCCGTGTTGTGGATAGGCTTAACGAACTCGTCGGTCACTCCCTCGTCGTACGACTCCTGCATGGCCTGTACCATGTCAGCACTCTGCTTACCCTTACCCTCGACAATAAGGTCGTAGGCTTCCTTGACGCGCTCCCAGCGCTTATCGCGGTCCATGGCATAGAAGCGACCCACGATGCTGGCAATGGCGGCATCGTTGTCGGCACATACCTTGCTGATCTGCTCAATGAAGCCCTTGCCGCTCTTCGGGTCGGTGTCGCGACCGTCCATGAAGCAGTGTACGAACGTCTGGTTCTTCAGGCCGTACTGCTTGCCCACCTCAATGAGCTTGAACAGATGGTCGAGGCTGGAGTGTACGCCACCGTCGGAAGTCAGGCCCATGAGGTGCAGCTTCTTGTTGTTCTCCTTGGCGTAGGTATAGGCTGCCTTCACCTGCGGATTCTCCACGATGGAACCGTCCTTGCAGGCACGGTTGATCTTCACGAGGTCCTGATAGACGATGCGTCCGGCACCTATGTTGAGGTGTCCCACCTCAGAGTTACCCATCTGTCCGTCGGGCAGACCAACGTCCTCGCCAGAGGCTGCCAGTTGTGAGTGAGCCGAAACGGCTGTCAGATAGTCGAGATACGGTGTCGGCGTGTTAAAGATGACGTCGCCCTTTCCATGCTTTCCGATTCCCCATCCGTCGAGAATCATGAGTAATGCTTTCTTTGCCATAATTTTTTAAGTCCCCTAAGTTAGGGGATTAGGGGTCTGAACGCGAGCCCCCTAAGTTAGGGGGGTGGGGGTCTGAATGCCCTTCGTGTCTTTCCCATTAATTGTTAATAATATTGTTAAGGAAGTCTGTTCAGACCCCTAAATCCCCTTACTAAGGGGACTTAGGCTTGTTCAGACCCCCATCCCCCTAACTTAGGGGGCTCAATCAGGGTGCAAAGGTACGAAAAAGATTAAAGATTAAAGATTAAAGATTAAAGATTTTTTCAAAAAAAACCACCCACGGGCCGATGTCATGCCAATACCATCAGTCACGTGGGCGGTTTTTGCAGATTAACGTCATAACACTAACGTCGATGCAAAGATAAGCACTTACCTCTACTCCTGCAATAGCTGACACACGGTTGACACAAAAGCTGAAAGCAAACTTCTTGAAAATCAGACGCATAGCATCAAGATAGGAACAAGTATTGACACACGCATGAAAACTAAGTTCGCATTTTACCATGCAATTTGTACCCTGTTTGCTTGCATATATTCAGGAAATGTATTACTTTTGCCACAATTAGAAACTCAAGAAACTATGAAAATGAAGAAAATCATATTGATATCCATTGTCGCCATACTGGCACTTGGGGGAATGAACCATGCTCAGGCACAAGTGATGAAGGTTGCCGACTTAGAGAAATATGCCAAAGAGAGATACGGTGACAAGTGGCTCGATGCCGCCAAGAACATTGCCACAGGACTGACGCTGGACAAGAACGAGAGCCTGACCTATCAGCAGGTGATTGAAGCTCCCGGCAAGACCAAGCAACAACTATACATTGCCCTGAACTACTGGACAACGGCCACGTTCCAGGACAAGCAGGCCATCACCTTGAACGACAAGGAGGCCGGATGTATCATCATTTCATCGACCATTCCTGACATTGCAGAACATGTTGGAACATTGAACAAATATGCTGTCAGCATTACTCCCGTCATCCGACTTGACATCAAGGACGGCAAAGTCCGCGTTACCTATACCGTACAGAATTACGACATACTGGCCGATGTCAGTGGTGGATGGCTGAGCCCGCGCGAGGACAATAACAGCACCTATGGTGACTCCAAGCGAAAACGCCAGGACATGACCAATGCCAACCTCTACGACCAGCATTGGGAGATTGCCCGACACTATCCCTTTATAGAGAAAGACCCTCAGAAGCGCACCTGTGCCAAGGCACTCGTAATGACACATGCCTACTCGAACGCCATCATGGATAAAGTAGAGGAAGCCATCAAGAACGGCCTCACGGGCAATGAGGATGATGACTGGTAAATTAATGACAAACTGAATGAGAAAACTACTGCTAATACTACCTTGTCTGCTGCTGGCAACCTTTGCCTGCACGCCAGAAAAACGCGTTACCACGGCCGAGAGTGCTGAGTGGCAAGCCCACCTTCACCTTGACAGTGCTATTGACTTTATTGACCTGAAATATTTTGACCATGCCATCATTCAATTGAAGACGGCCGAAAAATACCTGCCGCTTATCCAAAATGACTCTTTAGGCTATCGCATCTGCCTCTATATAGGATGGATGAACGAGCAGGCCAATGCTCACCAGACGGCATTGGACTACGAACAGACGGCACAGATATATGCTGAAGCCACCAAGAACCAGCACTACATCATCAATGCCATGATTCATCAGGTGAATACCCTGAACAGCATGGGGCGCACGGAGGAAGGACGCTACATCAACGAGGCGGCCATCAACCGATTCGACAGTCTGGAACAGGACCAGGAAGCCACTCTACTCTGTAACAAGGCGTACTACCTGATGTTAGACGACAGTTTGAAGCAGGCGGAACACACTGCTTATCAGGCAGCCATGATGGCCGAGGACTCCACGACGGTGGCTAATGCACTGGGGCTGCTGAGCCGTATCATGCTTCAAAAGGGCGACGAACAACAGGCACAGGTGCTGATGCGGATGATTCCAGAGACGGAGAACCTGACCATACGCTACAACCAACTGATGACAAAGAGCGACCTGGAAGAGAATCGAGGCGACTATCAGGCAGCACTGCAGACGCAAAAACAGCTGCGCGAGATGAGCGACTCCATCACCCGCCAGAATGCAAACCTCGACATCATGCGTCTGCAGACGGAGTTCGACCAGCAGTGGCATAAGCGCCGCGATGCTGAACGTAGCTTCAAGATGAGCCTCATTATCATCTTCATCCTGTTAGTCATGGGTGGCGTCAGCTACGTCTACTTCCGTCGTCAGCAGATGCACCACCGTGAGTTCCAGCAGCGCATCAGTGACGTACGCACGGAGATGAACCGATTGCTGACCCTGCGAAACACCCGACTGGAAGATCTGAAACAGGCCTTGGACGACCGCATGGGAGACATTGAGAAGATGAAGATGAAGCTGACGGGCTCATATGCAGAAGACGAGATGTATAGACAAATCAAGGAACTCAAGACGGGTGTTGATGCGCTGAATGCTATCCTGAACCATAAGAATATCAGCCAGTATGGACGCATTGAGCAGCAGGCTGCGCTACGCGCACTTTGGATGACCGACCGACGACTGGCTTCCAAACTGGACGATCCCGACGTGACCCTCACCCCAAAAGAGACCTTCTTCTGCATCATGGAGCACTATGGCATCGACGATGATACGAAGTTAGACATCTTCTCCTGTACGGAACAGGCACTACGTTCTACCAAGAGCCGACTCAACAAGAAGTTATCCCTACAACAGATACATCAATAAATAACTCCTATAATTATGAAGAAATTACTATTACTCGGCTTCGTAGCTGTACTAACAACAACGACAATGAATGCACAACCTAAACTTCGGGCTGATAATATTGACGAGGTATTAAAGGCCATGACTCTTGAAGAGAAAGCCAAACTACTGGTTGGCGGTGCCAATAACTTCTTCGGTGCATCTGCCGTCGTGGGTGGAGAGGCTGACCTCGTAGCAGGCGCTGCAGGTACTTCTCCTGCCATCCCCAGACTCGGCATTCCCGCCACCGTACTGACCGACGGCCCTGCCGGCGTACGTATTAATCCTACCCGTCCAGGTACAGACCAGACGTTCTATGCCACGGCCTTCCCTATTGGCACCTGTCTGGCCTCCACATGGAATACTGACCTCGTACGTCAGGTGGGTGGTGCCATCGGCAACGAAACCAAGGAGTACCGCTGCGACGTCATCCTCGGCCCGGGCATGAACCTGCACCGTAACCCACTCTGCGGACGTAACTTCGAATACTACAGCGAAGACCCGCTGCTGACTGGTTGGATAGCTGCCGCCTATATCAATGGTGTACAGGCAGAGGGTGCTGGCGTCAGTGCCAAGCACTTTGCCGTCAACTCACAGGAGACCGACCGTACCAGCGTGGACGAGCGCGTCAGCCAGCGTGCTGCCCGCGAACTCTACCTGCGCGGTTTCGAGATTGCCGTCCGCGAGAGTAACCCGTGGACCATCATGGCCTCCTATAACCAAATCAACGGACAGTACTCCATGGGCAACCATGACCTGTTGACCAGTATCCTTCGCGACGACTGGGGCTACAAAGGTATCGTGATGACCGACTGGATTGGTATCCGCGATGGACTGCCCACCATCAGTGAAGTACATGCCGGTAACGACCTTATGGAACCCGGACAGCCGGCACAGATCGATGAGATCATCAAGGGCGTAAAGGAAGGTAAACTCAGTATGGAAGACGTTGACCGTAACGTGCGCCGTATGCTGGAGTACATTGTCAAGACCCCAAGCTTCCAGAACTATCCTGCTTCCAATAAGCCTGACTTCAAGGCACATGCTGCCATCACCCGTCAGAGTGCCTGCGAGGGTATCGTACTGCTGAAGAACAACGGCACACTGCCGTGGAAGGGAGGCATCAAGACCGTCGCCCTCTTCGGTGAGAACTCCTACGACTTCCTTTCCGGTGGTACTGGCTCCGGCTGTGTTCACCCGCCTTACGTTGTCGATATGCTGGAAGGTCTGAAGAATGTCGGCATTAGCTCATCGACTACACTGACTGATATCTATCGTAAGTACATTGACTATGCCCGTGTGAAATTCCAGGCAGAGCGTCATCCTGCCAAGTGGTTCCAGACAGAGATGATGGGCCAGCAGAAATACCCTGAGATTGCTATTGCCCCCATTGCCATTAACAAGGAAGTTCAGAATGCTGATGCCGCCATTATCACTATCGGCCGTCAGGCTGGTGAGGGTATCGACCGCGATATTGACACCGAGTTCAATCTCATTCCCGAGGAGCGCAGTCTGATTATTAACGTCTGCAACGCCTTCCATGCAGAAGGCAAGCCCGTCATTGTCATCATCAACTCAGGCAGTGTGATTGAGACAGCTTCATGGAGCGGTTATCCCGATGCCATTCTTTGCGCTTGGCAGCCCGGTATGGAAGGCGGTAACTCGATTGCTGACCTGCTGACTGGTAAGGTGAATCCTTCTGGTAAGCTGACCATGACATGGCCTATTGCCGCTACCGATCACCCCTCTACCAAGAACTTCCCCGGCAACATCGACGACTATACCTTCCAGATGATGGTTGGCAACAAGATGCCCATCCCCGGCCATGCCTACACCAACCACGAGGAAGACATCTACGTGGGCTATCGCTACTTCGACACGTTCCAGAAGAATGTGTCCTACCCCTTCGGCTTCGGACTGTCATACACCACCTTTGCATTCAGCAACTTAAAAATTAAAGCATTAAAGAATGAAAGTGTTGAGGTTCAGGTGACCGTCAAGAATACCGGTTCTGTCAGCGGTAAGGAGGTGGCGCAGGTCTATCTGCGTGCCCCGAAGGGACAGCTAGAGAAACCCATGCAGGAGCTGAAGGGCTTTGCCAAGACGCGTGAACTGAAGCCCGGCGAGAGCCAGACGCTGACCATCAACATCCCCATTCGTCTGTTGGCATCGTTCGACGAGGCTGGCAGCCGTTGGCTCCTTGAGGCCGGCACCTATACCTTTGCTGTGGGCAATTCAAGCCGTGACATCGCACTCACCGCTCCACTCAAGCTGGCTGAATACACAGAGGCTACCACTAACGTGTTGAAGCCGAAGACACCACTGAATCTGTTGCATCAATAAGAAAATGGAATATATGTCTCAGGAGGGCTACGACAAACTCGTAGCCGAACTCCATCAGATGGAAACCGTAGAACTGCCTCAAGTAAGGGAGGCTATCGCTGAGGCTCGCGACAAAGGCGACCTCAGCGAGAACTTCGAGTACCATGCCGCCAAACGCGAACAGGCACGACTGCTCAGTAGGATTCGCTTCAAGCAACGGGTGCTTGAGAACGCTCGTGTCATTGACAAGTCACGTCTGAAATCCGACAGTGTGCAGTTGCTCAGTCGTGTAGAAATGACCAATCTTGCCACCAATAGCCGCATGACCTACACTATAGCCAGTCCTCATGAGGCCAATCTACGTGAAGGCAAGATATCCATCAAGTCACCCATCGCAGAGGCATTGCTCAACAAGCATGTCGGCGATGTTGTGGAAGTCCGCGTCCCCGCTGGCATGCTCCGCCTGCGCATTGAGGACATCCAATTGTCATAAAGATTTTAGAAGTCGAAACTGAGCTGGCCGTCGCCTAAGAGGTTGTAGCTCTTACGATGATACTTCGTGATGCCGTATTCGCGTATGGCATCACGATGTTTTTTGGTGGGATAGCCTTTGTTTGAGCGCCAGTCGTACTGCGGAAATTCCTCTGCCAGCTGGTTCATGTAGTCATCACGATAAGTCTTGGCAAGAATGGAGGCTGCCGCAATACTGAGGTATTTGCCGTCGCCCTTGACGATCGTCGTTGACGGAAGGTTTTGATAAGGCTTGAACTTGTTGCCATCGACAATGATGGCCTCAGGACGTACTGTCAACTGATCCAAGGCCCTGTGCATGGCCAGGATGGAGGCATTGAGGATGTTGATACGGTCTATCTCCTCTGGCGTCACGATGCCGACAGCCCATGCCACGGCATCACGCTGAATAATGTCACGCAGCTCGTAGCGACGGCGCTCCGTGAGCTGCTTCGAGTCGTTAAGCAACTCGTTCTGATAGTCAGGCGGCAGGATGACAGCCGCAGCATAGACGCTGCCTGCCAGACAGCCACGACCGGCCTCATCGCAGCCTGCCTCAACCTTTCCTTCGTAAAAGTGAGAGAGCAGACCCACCCCCTGCCCCTCCCTATGAGTGAGGGGAGAAGTTACTTCAAACATTGGGTTCTCCTTCTTCATATTAATCTGTTTTGTGGTATTATCTCCTCTCCCTTACAGGGAGGGACTTGGGGTGGGTCTAAAACATCTGACTGACCCGACGGATGCCGGCTACCAAAACGTCAATTTCCTCTTTCGTATTGTAAAGGGCAAACGAAGCACGTACGGTGCCGCTGACACCAAGACGGTCCATGAGCGGCTGTGCACAGTGATGACCCGTACGCACGGCTATGCCCAACCGGTCAAGCAGGGTGCCGAGGTCAAGGTGATGGATTTGCCCGACATTGAAGCTGACCACCGCATCATGGTTGTCGGCCGGACCGTAGATGGTCATACCGTCGATGGTCTGTAGCTGATCCATGCAGTAGCGTGTAAGTTCCTGTTCGTGAGCCTCAACACGGTCGAGACCTATGGAACCAAGGTAGTCGATGGCGGTAGCTAGGCCGTGGCTGGCCACGTAGTCTGGCGTGCCAGCCTCGAACTTAAAGGGCAGACGTTCGAAGGTGGTACGCTCCCACGTCACCTTGTCAATCATCTCTCCCCCACCCTGATACGGTGGCAGTTTCTCCAGCCATTCCTCCTTGCCATAGAGTACACCGATGCCCGTAGGGCCATACATCTTATGACCGCTGAAAGCATAGAAGTCGCAGTCGAGTGCCTGTACGTCAATCTTCATGTGGGGTGCACTCTGTGCTCCATCCACGAGGACGGGGATATTGCGTTCATGAGCCATGCGGATGATGTCAGCCACCGGGTTGATGGCACCCAGCACATTGCTGACATGGGCGATGCTCACCAGTTTCGTGCGCTCCGTCAAATAAGTTGCGATACTATCGCAACATACAAGGCGACCGTCGTCAGTGATGGGCAGGTGCTTGACCACGATGCCCAGGCGTTCTGCCTGCAGCTGCCAAGGCACGATGTTGGAATGGTGCTCCATATCCGTCACCAACACCTCGTCGCCAGGCTTCATCTGCGACTGGCAGAACGATGATGCCACCAGGTTAATGGCCTCCGTAGTGCCACGGGTGAAGACGATTTCCTCCGTCTTACGGGCGTTGATGAACGAGCGTACCTTCTCGCGGGCTGCCTCATGCAGGTCGGTAGCCTGCTGACTGAGGTAGTGTACGCCGCGATGTACGTTGGCATTCACGTTCAGGTATTCCTCGCGCATGGCATCAAGCACGCAAAGCGGCTTCTGCGTCGTAGCCGCATTGTCAAGATAGACCAGCGGCTTACCATATACCTCGCGGGCAAGGATTGGGAAATCGGCACGTATCTTTTCTATATTATACATAGTAGCAATCGGAACTATAGGGTCTATAGTGATTATTTACAAAGTCTGCAGCCCTCGCATTTGTTCAGCTCACCACGGAAACGCTTCTCCACGAGATAGTGCAGGCGGTCACGCAGCGGTTCGAGCTGCATCTTGTCGATGACCTCATTGATAAAGGCATTTTGCAGGAGCTGCTTGGCTTTCTCCTGGGGGATGCCACGTTGACGCATATAGAACATAGCGGCATCATTGAGCTGACCGACAGTAGAGCCATGGGCACACTTCACATCATCAGCATAAATCTCGAGCATGGGTTGGGTGAACATGCGTGCCTGCCGAGTGGCCGTCAGATTCTGGTTGGTCATCTGCGAAACGGTTTTCTGTGCTCCATGTTCTACGAGTACACGACCTGCAAAGGCTCCTGTAGCTTCCTCGTCGAGCACATACTTATAGAGCTCGTTGCTGGTGCAATGAGGGACGCGATGGGTGATGAGCGTATTATTATCGACATGCTGATGCTTGTCAGCAACAACACAGCCATAGCACTGGCACTCGGCTCCCTCGCCAGAGAAGGTTAGATCGAGTTTGTTGCGTGTCACTCCATTATGCAACGTGATGACATTATGATTGACACGACTATTGGCCTGCTGGTCAATATAGACGTTGCTTACACGTACATTATTATAATGAGTTTCCTCCAGACAATATAAGTCGAGGCTGGCATTTTCGCCTACATAAGCCTCAATGACCTGCGTCGTCAAGAAGTGACGGTCGTCGGCCGTGTGGTCGCAGAAGAGCATCTTCAGTTCCGCACCTTCCTCCAATACAATCAGTACGCGACGGTTGACCATGAGATCAACGTCAGCACGAAGGATGTTGATGACCTGAACAGTACGATCAACTTTTACCCCACGTGGCACATAGACAAAAAGACCATCCTGTGCCAGCATCGTATTCAGAGCCGTTACAGCATCCTCAGTGGTCTTAGCAAGTTTCGAATAATAGTCGGTTGCCTTGTCAACATGATCTTTGATGGAGCCAACAATGACACCCTCGGGCAGATGGCCTTTGGGTTGAACCATCGTATAGAACGCATCATTGACCACGAAATAGAGACTCGTTGAAAGGTTGGGCACATCACAACGAAAGGCATTATAAGGGTCAACGGGAATCTCCAAACGATTGAGATTCAGGCCATAGTCAGGTGCGAAAAGTGCCTGTAAGTCCGTGTATTTGTAACGTTCCACCTTTTGGGTAGGAAAGCCCTGAGCTTCAAACTGTTTGAAAGCCTCATCGCGCACAGCATTCATCAAAGCAGGCGAATGGTCGATAATCATCTGCCTACACTGCCGATACAACTCTATATATTGTTTCTCACTTGGAGTAATCATCATTCTCAATTTTCAATTCTCAATTCTCAATTTTCAATGAAGATTACTCTTCGCCTATTTCTTCCTTGATCCAGTCATAGCCATGCTCCTGAATCTGCTTAGCCAGTTCAGGACCACCGGTCTTCACGATACGTCCCTGGTACAGCACATGAACAAACTGAGGACGAATCATCTCCAGCAAACGGTCATAGTGGGTAATGACGATGCATGACGTCTCAGGTGTCTGCAACTTGTTCACACCCTCTGCGACGATACGCATGGCATCAACGTCAAGGCCAGAGTCCGTCTCGTCCAAAATGCTGAGTTTCGGCTCCAGCATAGCCATCTGGAATATCTCGTTACGTTTCTTCTCGCCACCGCTGAAACCCTCGTTCACACTACGGTTTGCCAATTTCGAATCCAGTTCCACTACCTTGCGCTTTTCACGCATCAGTTTCATGAAGTCTGGAGTCTTCAGCTCCGGAAGTCCCAGGTATTTCCGTTTCTCATTGATGGCTGCCTTCATGAAATTAGTCATTGACACTCCCGGAATCTCTACAGGATACTGGAAGGAAAGGAACAATCCTTCGTGGGCACGATCCTCTGCCTTCATGGCCAATAGGTCCTTACCGTTGAAGTAAGCCTCGCCCTCTGTCACTTCGTAGAGCGGGTTTCCCACGAGCACAGCACTCAGCGTTGACTTACCCGAACCGTTTGGTCCCATAATGGCATGTGTCTCACCGTCGTTAATGGTGAGGCTGATACCTTTCAATATCTCCTTTTCGCCTATCTTGGCGTGCAAGTTTCTTACTTCTAACATGACGATTTACTTTTTTCAATTTTATCCTACTGTCCCTTCCAATGAGACACTCAGTAACTTACGAGCCTCAACGGCAAACTCCATGGGGAGTTTCTGCAGCACCTCCTTGGCATAACCATTGACGATAAGGCCGACAGCCTGTTCGGTGGGTATGCCACGCTGGTTACAATAGAAGAGCTGATCCTCACTAATCTTGCTGGTGGTAGCCTCGTGCTCGAAGATGGCCGTCTCATTATGCACATCCATATAAGGGAATGTATGAGCTCCACAATCGGAGCCCAGAAGCAGGGAGTCGCACGACGAATAGTTACGGGCATTGTCAGCCGTCGAGGTTGCACGTACCAGTCCGCGATACGAGTTCTGGGAATGACCAGCAGAGATACCTTTCGAGATGATGGTACTCTTTGTATTGCGGCCAATGTGAATCATCTTGGTTCCCGTATCCGCTTCCTGATAGTTGTTGGTGACAGCCACACTGTAGAACTCAGCCTGTGAGTTGTCACCACGAAGGACACATGAGGGATACTTCCACGTGATGGCAGAACCTGTCTCTACCTGTGTCCACGATAGTTTGGAATCTACGCCACGCAAGTCACCACGCTTTGTAACGAGGTTCAGCACACCACCTTTTCCGTTCTCGTCGCCTGGATACCAGTTCTGCACGGTGGAATATTTCACCTCAGCACGGTCCATGACGATAATCTCAACGATGGCGGCATGCAACTGATTCTCGTCGCGCATCGGTGCCGTACAGCCTTCCAGATAGGACACATACGAGTCGTCGTCGGCTACGATGAGCGTACGCTCGAACTGTCCCGTGTTACGCGCATTGATACGGAAGTAACTACTCAATTCCATGGGACAGCGCACACCCTTGGGGATATAGACAAAAGAGCCGTCGCTGAATACTGCCGAGTTGAGTGCCGCAAAGAAATTATCGCGGTAAGGAACCACCGAACCGAGATACTGACGTACCAAGTCTCCGTGCTCCTTGATGGCCTCGCCAATGGAACAGAAGATGACACCCTTCTCGCGCAGTTTCTCCTTGAAAGTGGTCTTGACGCTGACGGAGTCCATGATGGCATCGACAGCCGTATTGCCACTCAGGGCCAGACGTTCCTCAAGGGGAATGCCCAGCTTGTCGAAGGTCTTTTCCAGTTCGGGGTCAATCGTTCCGGAGTTTGCAGAGCCTTCGGATTTCTTGGCTGTCGGGTCAGCGTAATAGCTGATAGCCTGATAGTCAATGGGGGGCACGTGAACATGCCCCCACTTAGGTTCCTGCTGCTGTTGCCAGTAGCGGAAAGCCTTTAAACGAAAGTCGAGCATCCATTCGGGCTCGCCCTTCTTAGCAGAGATGAGCCGAACGACATCCTCGTTCAGCCCTTTCTCTATAATTTCAGTATGTACATCAGTAGTAAATCCGAACTCATATTTCTGCTCGGCTACCTGTTTTACAAAGTCGTTGCTCATTACAGTTTCTGTTCCACCTCGATTTCCATGAAGGTCTCAATGATGTCGCCAACCTGTATGTCGTTAAAGTTGACAAGTGAGATACCACACTCGAAGTTGGTGGCCACCTCCTTCACGTCGTCCTTATAACGTTTCAGGGCATTGATGGCACCCGTATGAACGACGATACCATCGCGTACCAGACGGGCCTTATCGGTACGGTGAACCTTACCCTCCGTAACCATAGCACCAGCCACAGTACCTACCTTCGAAATCTTATAGACCTCACGAACCTCAATCTCGGCAGTAACCTGTTCCTTGATAACCTTGTCAAGCATACCCTCCATAGCGGAGCGGATATCGTCAATGGCATCGTAGATGACAGAGTAGGTATTGATTTCAACGCCGTTGCGCTCAGCCAACTTACGGGCATCGGCNNGCCTTGGCAATGACGTTGACCTGCACCTTCTCGGTAGAGAGCTTGAGGAACGAGTCAGAGAGTGCCTCGATAGAACCGTCGGTATCACCCTTGACCACAATGTTGAGCTCATGGAACTCACCCAGTGCGATACGATGAGAGATATCATCCAGACCAAGAGTCTTCTGTGTACGCAGACCCTGTTCGCGCTGCAGCTGCTCACGCTTGTTGGCAATTTCACGGGCTTCCTGTTCCGTATCCATCACGTGGAAAGAGTCACCAGCAGTAGGTGCTCCATTCAGACCCAGAATGATGGCGGGTTCTGCAGGCTTAGCCTCCTGAATGCGCTGATTACGCTCGTTGAACATAGCCTTGATACGTCCATGACTGGTTCCGGCAATAACAACATCGCCTATCTTCAGCGTACCATTCGATACAAGAACCGTTGACACATAACCACGACCCTTATCCAGACTTGACTCGATGATAGAACCGGTAGCCTTACGATTAGGATTAGCCTTCAGGTCGAGCATCTCAGCCTCGAGGAGTACCTTTTCGAGCAGTTCATCAACGCCCATACCCTTCTTGGCAGAAATCTCCTGACACTGGTACTTACCACCCCACTCTTCTACAAGCAGGTTCATCTGTGCCAGGTCTTCACGAATCTTATCGGGGTTGGCACCCGGTTTATCAATCTTGTTGATGGCAAATACCATGGGAACGTTAGCTGCCTGTGCGTGGGCAATAGCCTCCTTTGTCGTCGGCATGACGCTGTCGTCTGCTGCAATGATGATGATGGCGATATCCGTCACCTGAGTACCACGGGCACGCATGGCGGTAAAGGCCTCGTGACCAGGCGTATCAAGGAACGTAATCTGTCGGCCATCCTTCAGCTTCACGTTGTAGGCACCGATATGCTGCGTGATACCACCTGCCTCACCAGCAATAACATTGGTGTTACGGATGTAGTCAAGCAGCGATGTCTTACCGTGATCGACATGACCCATGACAGTGACGATAGGAGCACGACTGAGCAGATCGTTCTCGTCATCAGCCTCCTCCTGGATAGCATTCTGCACCTCAGCACTGACGTACTCAGTAGAGAAGCCGAATTCATCGGCCACAATATTGATGGTCTCAGCATCCAGACGTTGGTTGATACTTACCATGATGCCGATGCTCATGCACGTACCGATAACCTTCGTAACGGGCACGTTCATCATCGTAGCCAGTTCCGATACGGTCACGAACTCCGTCAGCTTGAGCACCTTGCTCTCTGCTGCCTGCTCGGCCATCTCTTCGTTCAGACGTTCCTGAACAGCATCACGCTTTTCACGACGATACTTGGCACCCTTCTTATTCTGACTCTTCGAAGTCAGACGTGCCAGTGTCTCCTTCACCTGGCGTGCTACAGCCTCTTCATCAATTTCCAACGGCTTGACAGGACGGTTCTTCTTGTTCTTCTTGCCGCCACTCTGCTGCTGGTTGTTAGCCTGCTGCTGGTTATTCTGCTTGTTTTTCTTACCGTTGTTGTTACCATTGTTGCCATTACCAGCCTGTTTGCCGGCAGCCTCAATGTCAACACGCTCCTTGCCGCCACGGATACGTTCGCGCTTCTTGCGCTCACCCTGTTGCTGGGCAGCCTTCTCCTCACGTTCCTTACGACGTTCCTCCTTGGATTTCTTCTTAGGACGCGTGCTCTGATTGATGCTTGACAGGTCTATCTTACCCAAGACATTTACCTTGGGTGCCATCTTGGTCTCGCTCTTCAGCGTATATATTTCAGGACCATGGGCTTCATCCTGCTCAGCCTCCTCGAAGTCATCGTTCTCGATTTCGGGCTCGTCGTCCTCTGGTTCTTCAACAGGAGCAGGTGTCTCAACCTTCTCCTCCTTGGCCTCGGGTTCAACGACAGCAACAACAGGCTCAGCCTTCTCCTCTGGCTCAGCATCAAGTTCAACCTTCACGGGTTCCGGTTCAACAACAGGTTTCGGTTCTGGCTTTGCAGGTGCAACAGTCGGTTTCTTCCCGTTCAAGGCATCAAGGTCAATCTTACCTACAGGTTTGAAGGTGGGACGCTGTTCAAGCAGCTCCTCGGCCTTGGTAACTTGCTTTTCGGGTTTCTCCTGTTTCTTCTCCTTTACCTTCTTCGGGAACAACTTCTCTGCCTCATGCTTCACAGCCTGATCCCCCTTGAACTCAGAAACTAACGCTTCATACTGCTCATCGGAAATCTTGGTCGTCAGCTTGGCATCATCTTCTATCTCACCGAGGTTTTTCTTGTTTTTCAGAAAATCCACGGCAGTCTGAAGACCGATGTTCAGTTCTGATAATACTTTATTTAATCTTATACTCATTAATTCTCAATTTTCAATTCTCAATTAATCTATTTATTCGAACTCTGCACGCAGCACCTCAAGTACGTGATCAACGGTCTCTTCCTCCAGGTCGGCCTTTTCAATCAGCATCTCACGCGGTGCACCCAGCACGGCTTTCGCTGTATCGAGTCCGATAGCCTTGATGGAGTCGATAATCCACTGATCAATCTCGTCAGCAAACTCGTCCAGATAGATGTCCTCATCTTCCTCATTCTCATTGACTACGCGGAATACGTCAATGGTGTATTCTGTCAACATTGAAGCCAGTTTGATGTTCATACCGCTACGACCGATAGCCAGAGAAACCTCCTCAGGCTGCAGATAAACCTCTGCCTTGTGCTCCTCGGGGTTCAGCTTGATTTCGCTAACCTTGGCGGGGCTCAGTGCACGCTGAATAAACAACTGGGCATTGCTGGAGTAATTGATGACGTCAATGTTCTCGTTACACAGCTCGCGGACGATGCCATGAACACGACTACCCTTCACACCCACACAAGCACCAACGGGGTCAATGCGCTCGTCATAGCTCTCAACAGCCACCTTGGCACGCTCACCCGGCATACGGGCAATACGTTTGATGGTGATGAGACCGTCATTGATTTCAGGAACCTCAGCTTCCAGCAAACGCTCCAGGAACACAGGACTGGTACGGCTCAGGATGATACGTGGGTTGTTGTTCTCGTTCTGCACCTCCTTGACGATGGCACGTACGGTCTCACCCTTGTGGTAGTTGTCATTAGGAATCTGTTCCTGCTTCGGCAGGTGCAGTTCGTTACCCTCGTCATCAATGATGAGCGTCTCGCGCTTCCACATCTGGTACACTTCACCACTGACAATCTGTCCAACCTTGTCCTTATACTTCTGATAGAGTGAGTCGTGTTCCAGTTCCAGAATCTTTGAAGCCAGTGTCTGACGCAGGTTCAAGATGGCGCGACGGCCAAACTTCTGGAAATCAACTTCCTCACTCACCTCTTCACCAATCTCATAGTCAGGCTCAATCTTCTGGGCCTCGCTCAGTGCAATCTGCTTGTTTTCGTCCTCTACTTCACCATCGGCCACCACAATACGGTTGCGATAGATTTCGAAGTCACCCTTGTCTGGGTTTACGATGACGTCAAAGTTTTCGTCTGAACCAAACATCTTGGCGATGACATTACGGAAGCTTTCCTCCAGCACGCTCACCAGGGTAGTACGGTCAATGTTCTTGGTCTCTTTAAATTCCTGAAAGGTCTCAATCATTGAGGGGCCTTTCGCATTCTTTACTGCCATATTATTTATCTTTTTAATTTTAATTTCTACTTAAAGGCCAACACATACTTGGTTGACTTCACATCGCTCATCGAGAATTCCTTGTCAACATCAACCATCACGGGACGTTTCTTACCCTCAATGTGCTGCTTTTCCTGAATGGTCACCGTAAACTGCTCACCATCCACTTTTGTCAGGATGCCCTGAATCTTCTTGCCATCCTTAGTCAACACCTCAACAGTCTTGCCAATATGGTTCACATACTGCTGGGCTACCTTAAACGGTTGACCGATACCTGCTGAACCGACTTCCAGTTCATACATGTCAAGTTCCTCACCCAACTTCTCCTGCAAGAAGCGGCTCAGGTCGGCACAATCCTCAATCCACACCCCATCGGCGTGGTCAATTTCTACAACAATACGGTCGTCAGGGGTCTGGATAACATCTACCAGAAAATACTCGTTGCCCTGCAACCACTCTTCTACAAAACTCTTTACTACGTTCTTATCAATCATACACGTTTGTTAATTAAAACAAGAATGAGGAGCTCTCTCGGAGCCCCTCATTCCTCTGAACGGGTGCAAAGGTACTATATTTCCCTCATTCCTGCAAGTTTTTCAGAAACTTTTTTTCAGTTTGAGTATGGAATCACGCGAAAAGTACAGATTTTCTTTGGCTTTTCGCTCGCTAAATCGTACCTTTGCAATCAATATGACGAATTCTCATTATTACAAGGTGGCAGGACATGTGTTTGTCATCAGCAATGAAACGGCAGACGATATTACCCCCTGGCTCGACAACTACAAGCCGTTCCGTATCCAGGCTTGCGACCAGGAGCCTGTCTTCACGCTGCATGTCAAGTCAGAGATGAAGGCCAAAGGTTTCCAGCAGGAGATACATCAGGACGATGACGGTTCAGAAATCAAGGCTGGCAGCGTTGAAGGCGGACTCCCCTGTTTCCGTTTCCTGTTACGTGGTACCGAGGTGGCTATCATGGTTACAAACACTGAATATACGGAAGCCGACGTCGTCATGAGCAGCCAACAGCAGTTTGGACTCGACAACGCCTTGATGGTCATGTATGCCCTTGCTACAGCGACACTACAGACAGCCTTATTCCATTCGTCAGTCATTGGCTACAAAGACCATGGATATATGTTCCTGGGCAAGAGCGGCACGGGCAAGAGCACACACTCCAGTCTCTGGCTGCGATATATCAAGGGTACGGAACTGATGAACGATGACAACCCCGTGGTGCGTATTATCGGCAACGAGGCACGCGTCTATGGCTCACCGTGGAGCGGCAAAACACCCTGCTACCGCAATATTGATAACCCGTTAGGAGCCATTGTACTACTAAGTCAGGCTCCCTATAACCGCATAGAGCGGTTCTTCAAGCTACAGGCATACGCTGCCATCGTACCTTCCATATCAGGAAAACGATGGGATAAACGCATCGCCGAAGGACTGCATGAAACTGAGAACTGGCTGGTTGGCAACGTGCCAGTCTATCATCTGGAATGCCTGCCTGACGAGGCAGCCGCCCAGCTTTGCTGCGAAACCGTCACTCATCAGTAGTAAACAGAAGACAAATGATTAAGACCGTTCCCAATAACGAAGCTATTGCAGCTGTCAAGATGCTCATTGACGAGGGGCGTCATGTGGTGCTACCCGTCAAGGGTAACAGTATGCTGCCGTTCATCATCGGTGGGAAAGAAAGTGTAGAACTGATTCCCCCTCCTCCAGCACAAGTGGGCGACGTGGTGCTGGCATGGGTCGATGATTGCCGATACGTGGTACATCGCGTCATCAGCATTAGCAGCAATGGCCTGATAACACTGATGGGCGACGGAAACATTGCTGGCATTGAGCACTGCCGACAGGAGAATATTGTGGCAAAAGCCGTCAACGTGGTGGAAGCCGACGGCAAGAAACGTCCATTACCTGGCGACAGCTTCGGTTGGAAACTTTGGAACCGATTGCGCCCTATACGCCGTTGGATTTTAGCTATTTATCGTCGCATTTGGTTATAACTATAGATACTGTATCTGCAATAAAACTATCATAAACATGAGACAGAAAAAAGGTTTTGTGCTGCGCGATGTTTGCGGCGAGAAGGTAATCGTAGGCGAAGGCATTGAAACAGTTGACTTCGGCAAACTCATCAGCCTCAACGAATCAGCAGCACTCCTCTGGGAAAAGGCTACTGCAATAGGTGACTTCACGGTACAGGACATGGCCGACGCCCTGACGGAAGAGTATGAAGTGGATGCCCAGCAGGCACTGGCTGACGCTGAGCACATCACTCAAGAGTGGTTGCGCATAGGTATCATCATGGATCCAGACTTAAACTAATCAATAAAGAAGAAGAAGGTGAGATACATCTTATGGATTGGTCGCAATATGCGCGGCATCTGGTTCAACACCATCGCCCGCATCGTCCTAGGCTGCAGTCAGGTAGCACTAGGACTGCTTATGGTTTGGCTCTGCAAATACTTCATCGACGAGACCATCACGAAGGGCACCAATGACGACATCATCCGCATGGTCGCCCTGTTGGTGGCTGTGATTGTGGGTAACATTGCCCTGCGACAGATTTACTATTATCTGAGCATTGGTGCCAACATACGCCAGACAAACGATATCCGTTTGCGCATTTTCAGCCATTTGTTCCGTCGTCGCATGTTCGAAGGCGAGCTACATTCCGGTGACATCACCTCACGACTGGAGAAAGATGTTAGCAGTGTCAGCGATGCCTGTACGTCACTGCTGCCGCAGTTTGTCATCACCAGTGTACAGTTGGTGGGTGCTTTTCTTTTCATGCGTTCCATGGATACTGTTCTGGCATGGTCACTACTGTTACTTACACCCATTATGGTGGCACTGGGCAAGTTCATTGCCAGACAGTTACGTGAAATGACACGTGCCATTCGTGAACAGGATGCCTCTATACAAATGTTCGTTCAGGAGGGAATGGAACACAACGCCGTGCTGCGTTCACTGGAGACGGGAAACTGGGTGACAGGCCGACTCGACGACATGCAGCAGAATCTGAAGGGGAAAGTTAAACGCCGTACCCGCTTCACGCTCATTACACGTTCTATCCTCTCTGGCTGCTTCGGATTGGGTTATCTCTTCGCGTTTGTATGGGGTGGCCTGCAACTGCGCGATGGAGTCATCACATTTGGTGTCATGACATCGTTCCTGCAGTTGGTAAACCAGATACAAAGCCCTATCCTTGGACTGCTCAATATGGTGCCGCAGCTTATTCACACTTCAGCCAGCATCGACCGTCTGGAAGAGTTAGAACGGCTGAATGTTGAAAAGGAAACAAACCACATGAAAATGTTTGAAGAACAGGTAGGTATCAGGATGAACGACGTCTGTTTCCAGTATGCCAAAGGCGACCAAAATGTTGTGGAGCACTTCACCCATGATTTCCGTCCGGGCACCAAGACGGCCCTGATTGGCGAGACAGGGGCTGGAAAAACCACCTTGTTCCGACTTCTACTGGCACTCACAACCCCTGACAGCGGTAGCATTGAGCTATATTNNTCCGTCTTTTGCTGGCACTCACCACACCCAACAACGGTAGCATTGAGCTATATTCATCGCCCACCGCCCAGCACCCATTACCCATTACTCCTGTATCCCCTGACACGCGCTGTAACTTCGTTTTTGTACCCCAAGGCAATACGCTGATGAGTGGAACCATCCGTTACAACCTACAACTGGCTAAGACGGATGCCACCGACGAGGAACTACGTCACGTGCTGCACATGGCGGTGGCTGACTTTGTGTTCGACCTGCCTAACGGATTGGATACGGAGTGCGGAGAACGTGGTGCAGGACTCAGCGAAGGCCAGGCCCAGCGCATTGCCATTGCACGCGGCCTGCTGCGACCAGGTAATATTCTACTGCTTGACGAGATCAGTTCTTCACTAGACGAACAGACGGAGCACAAACTTTTCTCCAATCTTTTTGAGAACTACCCCGACAAGACCATGATCATGATTTCGCATCGTCCCAGCGTCAGCGCACTATGCGACGATATCATAGAAAAAAAATAGGAGTAGCAATCCCTACTCCTATTCTTTTATTTACTTACCACTTAATAACTTCTTGTATTCTTCCAGATTATTCAGCAGTCGTACAGCCTCCAGGTACTGCTTGTCAGTTTGCAAGCCAGCCTCCACTGTTCCTGACTGGAAGTAATAACCCATGATGATGTCCTGCTCCAACATCTGCTGCAAAGTTGCACGATGACGGTCTATGTCGCTGGCAATATTATGCTTCAACTTGGCCTTCAACGCATCAAACTCCGCTTTTGCATCATCATAGTAGCCCTCGAATTGTGCCGTCTTCACCAGTTCCTCAAAGCGCTTCTCACTGACGGGGTCGTAGGTGAAGCCACTGGCAATGACACGCTGCTTGAAGTCAGCAAATTCAGCGTCCGTCAGGTGGAAGTCAGTAGGAGCGGCTATCTGAGGATGCTTGGCAATATACTCTGCCACATAGTCAAACATCACCTCCATAGAGTCCAGACGGTCCAGATAAATGGCAATATTCGGCATGGTATCAGGCTTAACCTCTATGTCAGGCGTTACGCCACCACCGTCGCGTACCTCACGACCATGCAAGGTATGGAACACATGAGTCAGCGAGTCAGGCACACGTTCCTCCGTATAACGGCCGGCCGAGTGGCGGTAGTTGATAGCCTGAATGCAGCGACCACTGGGAATATAATACTTCGATGAAGTCAATTTCAGGTTGCCGTTATAAGGCAGTGGAATGTTAGGAATCTGCACCAGGCCCTTTCCGTATGTGCGCGTTCCAATAATTATACCACGGTCCAGGTCCTGAATAGAGCCACTCGTAATCTCACTGGCAGAGGCCGTCTCACCATTCACCAGCACAACAATGGGCATCAGTGTGTCAACAGGCTCCAGACGTGTGGTATAGGAATTATTCGCACGAGCAATCTTACCTTTGGTCTCTACCAGCGTGATACCCTTCGGCACCCAAAGGTTCACAATGTCGATACACTCAGACAACGAGCCGCCGCCATTACCACGCAGGTCAAGAATCAAAGACTTTGCTCCACGCTGCTTCAAATCAACAAACGCACGGCGCATAGGCTTGGAGGGTTCACCCACGAAGGTCGTCAGGTTAATATAGCCGATGCCGTCAGGACGCAGGCCATAATATGGTATCTCCGGCAACTGAATATTCCTACGTGTAATCTTGAACTTCATCTCCTTGTTTGTCGAAGGACGCAGAATCTTCAGCACGAAGGTCGTACCAGCATCACCACGAAGATGCTCGCTGACAAACGACACCGTCTTGTCAGTCATCACCGTATCGTCAATCTGTAGGATGATGTCACCCTTCTTCAGGCCAGCCTCAGCAGCCGGCATACCAGCATACGGCTCGTCAATTACCACCCGCTTCAGTCGCTGGTGGAAGCGTATCAGTGCACCGATGCCCGCATACTTTCCTGTCAGCATGGTCTTCAGGTCATCCTTCTTACTGGCAGGATAATACTCCGTATAAGGATCCAGCGAACGCAACATGGCATTGATGCCATTACCTATCACCTCTTCAGCATTCAATGTGTCCACATACATTAGGTCGAGGTTACGATAGAGGGCATTAAATGTCTCCAGCTGCTTCGCCACTTCAAAGTTATGGTCACGTGTGTTCTGACCCAAAACGGAAACAGGAAACAGAAGTGCCACTACAAAGGGTATGACACCAACCATGTTCGCTATCGTCCTGCCAATTGTTCTTCTCTTCATATCTTATAATTCCTTTTGTTGCTTTTTGACGTTGCAAATTTACATGTTCTTCGGCTAATAACGGCCGCTTTCCTCGTTTTTTTGTAAAAAATTACACATTTCCTTAATTTTTTCGCCAAAAAGTTTGGTCATTTCAAAAATTCGCCGTACTTTTGCACCCGCTTAACAGCAAAACCTGCTTCAGTAGCTCAGTTGGTT